>Ga0247757_10000029_pt1 | contig 101988 bp, 105 predicted proteins | sample UWRJL126311R4_FD_180929 | JGI IMG/M metagenome (GOLD analysis project Ga0247757, IMG submission 180929) | Plant litter microbial communities from Arlington Agricultural Research Station in Wisconsin, United States - UWRJ-L126-311R-4 | ecosystem: Environmental > Terrestrial > Plant litter >...
GGACGCAGAGCAACACTAGTCGTCAACGGTAAGCAATAATGTCGCTGAAATTGAGAACAACTCATCAAGAGCTGCTTCTGCGTCGTCTGCGCGCTCCTTCATGGCTTTTGCGTGCCTGTGGTTGGGTGTCATCATGCACCTGCTAGGCAGCAACCGAGCCTGCCTGTACGTGCCTGTATAGGCCATCTGGGCAGCCTCGCTGCTGAACTTTTCATCGGGACACATCTCACAGACGGAGAGAAGAGGGGAACATGGCGGATAGCCATCGACGGGCGGCTTCTTTATATCGGAGTGGAGGAAAAAAGCAAGGCTGCGCCTCGTTTTTCCAGCGCCGCTGCCTATCCAGTCATCCAACCACCCTGTTTGTCTCCCTTCAGGCATCAATTGTGACTGTGTGGTACAACACGCGATGTGACAGGTCGAGCAGCACCCTCGGATTTTGATGGCCTTAATGGCCCCCATGCTATTCTTGGGAAAGGGGAGACCTCGGCGCCTTCGTGTATTTCAAACCTCATGAAAGTTGTCTAACAGGTAGTCGTCCCTGCGTTGTAAGGCAGTGGACATGATAGCAACCAGCTCCACCATCGAGTAAAGTACTCCCAAATACCCTAGCATCACTTCCCTAGTGCCTTGAGCCGTTCATCCACTAGTTTAGACACCATCTTTTCGAGAATGGCAAATTCGCCGTGAGTCGTCCCCTCGAAATACCCCGCCACGCTTTTCTCTACGTACTTGCCGACCTGGTCCACCTCTACGTTCACTTCCTCGCCAGCTCTTTTCGCAGCCGTGACGACCTTCTCTTGCGTATACGCAATGAGCATCACTTCCCAGAAGCCATCTACACCATCCACTACCTTAGTCACCGTCAGACTAGCTCCATCTATTGTGACGTATCCCTTCTCTACAATGTATCGCAGGACTGCAGGATCTCGTGGCTTGAAGCGGAAGGTAAGCGCGTTTCCGTCTGGGGTCACAGATTGGATAGTCGCCGTGGTATCAACATGTCCTTGGACAAAATGCCCCCCCATACGCGTCGAAGCTGAAACAGCGCGTTCCAAGTTTACTCTTGAGCCCTGCTTGAGAGAGCCGAGATTCGTTCGCCGCAGGGTTTCGGGAGCAACGCCGACTTTGAACGACGACTTGTCAAAATGCGTCACGGTCAGACATGTTCCTAAAAATTTCAGCGCTGCGCGTACAGATCCCAAGAGAACCATCTACCATTGACACTGATGCTGTCTCCGAGATTCGCATCTCCAAGAATATCCTGCGCATCACTGATGGTGAGTGATGTACCACCCCCGCCGCTCGATGTTTGGTCGAACTGCTCTAGGGCAGTAACCGCTGGTCATTGTTAGCGTTACTCTTACATGATTGTGCTCCACCGGGGTTATTCTCACTCCCTATTATTTCTACGAGACCGGTAAACATGTTGGAGTAGAATGAGAATGAGAAGACAAGGCAGATGGTGGGGCTGATAGCCTCGGTCAGACCTGGAGCTTGGGCCCGAGATCGCGGGGAACTTTCGAGTGCGTGAACCCGCTGTTTCATCAACAAACCACCTTCAGCATGGCAGGGAGATTCTTTAGGCCTTGCATAGGCCTCGCTCGGGCTTCCTTGAGGAGGTCTCCACGCAATTGGCCACAATATCGCTCAAAAAGATATCTGACGAACGTCTCATCGACCGGAGATGCATCTTTGCCGCTTGCCGGAATCAAGGTCCTCGATATGACTAGAGTTCTTGCTGGTGTATGCTTAAACGATGCGAGTGCTTCTGTATTTATACTAAGAGAGAATAGCCGTACTGTACACAAATTCTTGGCGATCTTGGGTATGCAAATGGATAGCCCTGTACGGACCAACAACCTGCGGTGGGCCAGCTTCCAGAAACAAGGCTAACGAGCTACTAGAGCAGACGTCATCAAAATTGAGCATCCAAAGAGAGGAGGTACTGCCATTCTGACTCCTATTATGAGTATGAGAGAAGTAACCTAGTAGATGACACTCGGGCCTGGGGTCCACCTTGTGCCAAGTATGTTCAAGATGGACTGGAGGGTCCAGGTGAAAGCGCATATTACCTGGCTGTAAGTTACTGTCTGTCAGCCCGAAGCTATCGCGCTGACTCCCGATAGGTGAACAGAAACAAGCGATCGTTGGGATTGTCCTTTGCTCATCCTGCTGGTGTTGAAATTCTACACAAGCTGGTTAAAGAGTGTGATGTCCTAGTTGAAAACTACCTTCCAGGGTCACTGGCAAAATATGCAATGGATTATGGAACCGTTTCGAAGATAAACCCAGCCTTAGTATATGCTAGTATTACTGGCTATGGACAGACTGGGCCATACAGCAATCGGGCCGGTTACGATGTAATGGTGGAAGCGTATGTAAGCCTCTAACATCTTCTTCAGGATGCTGATGTGCATATCTAGAGAATTCGGCCTGATGCATATCACTGGCCAACGTGACGGTCCTCCTGTGAAGGTCGGTGTTGCTGTTACTGACTTGACAACTGGGCTATACACCTCAAATTCAATTATGGCTGCACTTCTGAGCCGCATAAAATCTGGAAAGGGTCAGCATATCGACGTGGCTCTGAGTGATTGCCAGACAGCCACTCTTGCCAACATCGCTAGCTCTGCATTGATCAGCGGACAAAAAGACTCTGGGAGATGGGGAACTTCACATCGTTAGTCATTCCATCCTTGTTTAGACGTGTCAGAGACTCATATCTCATAGCATCAATCGTACCATACAAGGCATTCAAGACGTCTGATGGCGACATTCTTCTTGGAGGTGGGAACGACCGCTTATATGGTGTTTTATGTACCAGGATTGGAAAGCCAGAATGGATTACAGATGAAAGATTCAGAACAAATGCCCTAAGAGTGAAGAATAGAGATACTTTGGAAGACTTGATCGAGGCAGAGACAAGAAAGAAGACTACCAAGGAGTGGTTGGAGATTCTGGAGGGGTGTGGAATGCGTAAGTGACTGGCGACTTTGTCAGGCACCAAACTTACTTCGATCAACAGCATATGCAGCCATCAACGATGTCCAAGCGACTTTGAACCATGAGCATAGTAGGTATACTACAAGAACAAGCATGGTCCATGCTAACACTCCACGCATCAGCAATTGCACGGGGGATGGTGCAGCAAATCGAGCATCCGGCTTGCGGCTCAATGAAGCTTGTGAATACGCCAGTGGTAAGCCATCTCCGATGGGAGAGGTTTTTGAAGGTGTTTGGTAACCTTTTACATCTAGAAATACTCGGAGTCCGCACCTAGCATTCGAATGCCTCCACCGATGCTTGGCCAGCATACTGACGCGATACTGCGCGAAACATTGGGTTTGGAAAAGAGCGAAATCGAGATCTTGCGAAGCGAGGGTGTGGTGGCATAGCTAGCACCGAAAAGTACTTGACCTAGATATGGATTAAATGGAAGATGTACTACACTCCTGACTGATGCATTGCGAAAATAGGCACAAAGGTGGTATGAGGCCGAGACGTAGTGTTCTGTCCTTGAATTATGATATTTCCTCGATTCAAGTGAAGTCGCTGTCAGGGATATAATCGGAGACTTGTGCTCTCACCGTGTAATGCTCGCTAAACAAGCGTCCATTGGTGGCGGGTGCTGCACAGACCTCCCGGCGCATCGTGCTAAAGATCAGCACTGGACATGTTCATCCAACGCTTCTCTCCGCAATTGCGCAGTTGAGCGCAAGCACCCTATTCTCCCCTAGCAATCGCGTCGTAGACGTCTGTTTCGTGCCATGGACTCTACAAACCCTCGAGCGGCTGACGCGGCAGCACCCAATCGAGATCAACAGACAGCGACCAACACACTTCCAACCAACAGCTCCACAAGCACACCGCAGCCTGCATCCAAGCCGCCAATACCGCCTTCGCCGTGGGCAGCGCAAACAACAACATTCTCGGCCACCAGCTCAGGAAGTCCTTCCTTTCCTCAATTCTCGGCAGCCACTGCAGAAATCCTTAAGAGGCTGCAAGCGCATCAGGGAAACGCAACTGGGACGCCAGCCTTCGAGGCCAAGCGCGCAGAGGTCCTGCAGAACTACGTTACGAGCGATAGGCTTCCAACCCCGCCATCCATTCCCGCAAGTGGGCGGAGGGGCCGAGGAGGTAAAGTGGGAACGCCAAGTGGGTTGAAGACGGAGGGTACTGCAGGCTCCGCGGCATCGACGCCGGCTTCTGGGAGAGGCTCGGGTCGGGGAAGAGGCCGAGGGAGAGGCGGTGCGCGTGGTGGGAAGCGGAAGAGGGCCGAGAGTGTAGACAGCGATGTGGGTTGCCCCTTTCTTTCGGTCCTGTGGCCCAGCAGACAACTGACCCGCATCAGGACGACTCCGACATCTCTTCCTCATACACACCTCTACCCACCCGCACAAAGTCTGGGCGTAATGTAAATCGGCCTGTCGCATTCGTTCCAACGCTTCCAGAGCCAGCCCAGACTAGTAAACGGAGGAGATCAACCAAGACGATCCTTACGGCGCAATGCAAGATCTGCCATAGAGGTACAGACCCAGGGAACAACCGTATTGTATTCTGTGATGTGTGTAGCACCGCATATCACCAATATTGTCACAAACCCCCAATCGAAACTGAGGTGGTCAACGTGCTGGAGAAGGAGTGGCTGTGCGGACCTTGCGAGCGGTCCAAGCGGAATGTAATAGAGGGTACTAAGGGTCTGGTCGCAGCAGAAGGTCTATCGATAGAGGACGTAAGTATACTGCGCTATAATAGCATAACTCTACTTATACCTCTAGAAACGCGCATACTTTACAACACTGCCTCAGTCTCGCTTGGTGTCTTTGCTCCTCCACGCCACCATCCGGCACCCAGAGCTTCCCATATTTCCACCAGATGTCCATGATCTAATCCCGGAACAACCATCTACAAAGGATTTCACGTCATCATTATTGAAGCCCGCCCTAACGCCTCAACCGCAACAGACACTGCAACCGCCGCAATCGATAACCTCACCACCAAATGGCCACGGTTCTACCGATGGCACCCCTCGTTCCCAACCCTTCCTCACCAGCGGCTCGGAAATTGATCCCGCCGAAGCACAGCTCCTCGGCGAAATCAACCGCTCCCACCCCGTCATAAAGGCGCAAAATGCAAAACTAACGGCTACGGTAGAGTCTCAGCCCACCGTCACCACCACCAACAATGGCAGCTTGGACCGCCCTAATGAGTACGACGACGGCTATGATACCGATCCACCTGCACATTATCCCCGGGCCGGCAATGGTCTTGCGCGGACGATGCGCCCGGAAAGCGAGGACCTGAACTGGCTCGTCGACGACAACTTCGAGGTGTTTAGCCACGGGTGGAAGGGCGATGGGAGTGGGTTGGGGGCAGATGGGATTTTAGGCGACACCATGGAGGGTGTGGAGAACGGCAAAGCGTAGCACGCTGGCAACTTTCCTGACAACGGTGGGAAAGCGTTAGAGGTACGTGCGAGTGCCGATGAGGAGCCCGGTGCTTCGGCTCTGACAACGTTCAATGATGCAGTGAAGAAGACACTCGGGGAGCTGGCCAAGCTTGCGGGTTGGGATACTGGTGCGCGCCGGTTCAGTGGATCGCGGCCCTGATAGTAGGGCGGCCGAGCTTTGCATAGCGATTTCAAAAAAATGCCACGGGTTGTGGATCTGGTTCACAGGCTTGTTAGTATTAGGTATCACGAATGCTCTGCCGCTTCTACGGTAGTAGTCAGCAAGGACTACAACGTGTCGGCATGCATCTACAATGACTAATGTATTCTTCCCACGCACTCGTTATCCCCGTGAAGTAAAGGTCTTGCTCCTTTTGAACGTACAGTTCTTAGACCTGGCGGGGGCCCTGCAACGGATCCCGAACAGGTCCCTTTCTTTGGATCGTCAGACATCACAGCATAAAGTGGAGATTACTATAATAGGTGGCTCATTCAATTCGATAAAGGTACGCACTTGCTTTTTGAGCGAGTTTGCAATACCAAAGTACTTTCAACGCCGATATGCATGCAGGGGGTATATCCAGTGGCCCTCAAAAGGGTACACCAAAGACGCTGTGGACGCCGCAAAACAAGATAGGTCCACTGAAGGAAACAAAGTCGAGAGGAAAAAAAGGCCCCAGCTGCCCAAAAATTGTGTCGAGCTGCGGGGATCATAGAAACAATCCATGCAAGCAGGTATATCACACCAGTCGTAGTGGATACGTGCGTCGCAACGGCCAATGCATACAGAGTTGTTGTAAGTTTGTGGACGACCTACCGATACCCATGTGCATGATCAGTAGATGTCAAAGTCTTGGACAGTATCACCAAATCCCTCGTCATCCTCGTAGTCATGCATGTGCTCCAGATCCTCTTCATCTTGGTACTGTTCTTCCTCATAGTCATCCTCTTCTTCTGCCTCTTCTACTTCTTCCACTTCTTCTACCTCTTCCGTTGGCTGAATGGGCGCCGGCTGATCCTCTAGCACGGGTTCGCCTACAGGTGTGGCGGCTTGCTCGCTTTGGGTAGGGGTCGCACCAGCAGATGAGGGGGTGCTCGCATTCCCCAGCATGCTTTTGTAGACGTCATAGTTTATGTTACTACTGAAGTGCTTAGCGCGCTTCTCAATCATCTTCTTCGCAGCCTCGGCGGCATCAGCAGCGGGTCGGCCCTCAAGCACACTGCCGTCACCCATCTGGACATGCTTTCGCTTCTGTTTAGGCTTCTTTGGCTTCCCCTGTGCCTCTTCCATGGCCTTGGCATGATTCTTTGCTGCTTGTTCACGAAGCCAGTCTTCGTTCAACGTGAGCCATAATCGCTCCCTGGCCGGCCTCTCGTCCTCGTCCAAGATTGCGTTCCTCACATCGGGATCGTCGTCCAGGTCCGATAACCTTTCGGTATCGACGGGCTCGTGACGAGTAGGTGCGTGTTGTTCAGCAAGTTGTCGAGCTCGATTCTGTGCTTTGACGAGTACGGCATGGCTGCCATTCTCATTGAACTCCTTGAAAGTTGATTCCCAGTCAAAAATCACTTTATCAATCTCTTCCTGTAATGCGCTTTCCACCTCAAGGTCCTCCGGTGTAACAACATAAGGAATGGACTTTTTTGAAGGTCGACCTCGACGCTTGGGTACGGCAATTGCCTCTGCACTTACTTCGTCGGCACCTGCAGCGTGAGCGAGGGCATCCAAAGCCACGTCGGCAGTGCCATTTGTCAAAGCATCGACATCGGGTACCCTTTCCTCTTGATCCTGGTCACCGGCAGGAGAAGGCGCTGCGGCTTTGCCATTCTTCATTCCCTGCTTCTGCTGTAAGATGGCCTGACGTTTGGTACGTTTGGTGGGTGGTGGGCGTGGGGAATCTTCCGCTCCAGTTTCATCGCCCGAGGCATTTATGCTTTCATCCTGAAGAATTTCGGCCTTGCGCTTGAGCTTTTGCTCTTTCTCTGCTCGCTTGTAGACAGAGGGTGGATTTATCTTGACCTTGAGACGGTCGCCAAACTCACGGAATTGTGCGACGGTCAGGTTCGAGCTCTCTGTGCGCCTGTACTCATACAAGCGTTGGTTAATGGTAGTGTCAGCAACTTTAACCACATAGACGACCTCGCGAACTGTGCGGCGAAAGCCATTCATGTGGGCGGCAAGGATGATACAGGCTCCGCAGATACCAGCAGGATTGCGTCCTTGGACCATCCAGTCTCGCCTCATACGCCTAAGAATCAGACAGGCATCGTTGGCGATCCGGTGAGAGTCAGTATCGAATTCGAGTTTCCGGCAGAACTTGAGCATGAGGGGTTCGATTTCCATGGGGGCAGTTGCATCATGAGCAGCAGGATCTTCCTCCATGATAGTGCGGCAGAATTGCTTGTAAGTGTCGCCCAGGGCCCAGACGTTGACCTGGATCTTCTCGGAGAGATCCATAAGCATCAGGGTGTTTTGGGGTTGCTTGCGGGCAGCCAGATAGATGGCCACAGCGGCGACATTGCGTATGCGGCGGCCCTGGACAAAGTTGTGGCCTGATGCGAGCTTGTACCAGGCGAAAGCTTGGTCTTTGACCCTATCCGATATTCCAAGAGCGGAGCAGAGTTTCCATATCTCGTTTTTTCCGTTCATCTCGGTGTTCTGCCTGCTGTCCGGACCGCCAATGCCGGCCACGGTGCCGCCCATGGTGTTCGCATGACGCTGGTCTCGGCCAACCAGGCCACCTTGGACCATGGCAGCACCAGAGGCGGTCTCGCCAAAGGTGATTTCGGAGACAATGTCGAGGCGCTCGAACTCGAGACCGCAGGAGAAGCAGACAATGGCCCCATTGTCCTCGCCTATCTGTGGGTTCGGGCAATCTGGATGCCTGTACTTTTTCTTATTGTACGCGGGGGCGGGCGGTGCAGAGGGCTTGGGCGAGGCGGACAAAGATGCGGGTGGTCCTGCGGGGATGGCGGGCTTGTTGATAGATGCCAGGCGCTGCCGAGGGCGACGGCCGGGCGCGGGCTGGAGAGGGCCCGCCATGGCGAAGGACGAGTGCAGGGTGCGGTGTTGAGAGCTGAGGGTTATGAGGGTTAAGTTCGAACGGTGCAGGGCGGGCGGAACGATAAAGGGCGGGCAAAAAGTTAGGGTGCAGGCCGACGCTCTGCTCTGGCGGCGGGGCAGGCAGGCAGCCCTCGAAGTCACGAAGTGAATCACCCTACGCAGCGCTTCTCACGCACAGAGCGCCGACAGGCAACATTGAAAGCAAACAGACCGACCGACCAGCACGCCGACGAACCGCAAAGCCGAGTCGCGCAGCAAGCGCAGCAGCAGCGCGCAAGCAAGGCGAGGCGCACATAACCGCACCGCATCGCACCGCATCGCATCGCACCGCGCCGGCCGCACCAACAGCTACAGTTACAGAAGAGAGCAACGGCTGGAAGAATCGGTTCCTGCAGCAGTCCGCAACAGGCCTTGCCGTCGCCGTCGCCCATTGGCTGCTCCGCGGCCTCGATTAGTCCCTTGCTCGCATTTTGGGGTGGCTGGGCCCCCAGACGTCGTCCAGCCCGTCCCCACCTCCTCCCGGACCTCACCTCTCAGCCGGCCCTGCTCCTCGCTCCTCACTCTCACTCCATTCCATCTGATCCCTTTCCACCCAAACCCTAAATCCATCCATTCCATTTGCAATGTCCACGCGCAAGAGGAAGCAGGAAGCTGAGGACGAGGAAGAGCTCCAGGCCCTTCCCAGCGACGAGAGCGACGAGGAAGAGGAGTAAGTGAGCGGCTTCTTGACGTCACTCCATGCCACCACGCCGTCGCAGACGTTCCAAAACGCATCGGTTGCGGTCGCCGGACGTCGTGCAATCCCATTGACCTTCTCCATTTCTGCCATCAAGCTTCGTTGTTGCTGCGCACTCCTGTTTCCGTCCATGTCAGCCTGACCGCTAGGCAACCCCCTTTGCGCCATTTGTGCTTTTTCTTGTACTACTTCGTCTCCAGTCCTCTACTCCTCGACTGTCTGTGTTGTCCCGGGTGTTCGACCTTCTCTTTGCCCTGCCCTATGCAACTGACAATGGTCCTCCCAGATATGAAGACTCGGAAGGTTCTGCCTTTGACGAAGATGACGAGTCTGACGAGGAAGCCCCTCGTAAGTCATTGTGTTGGTCTTGTGCCTCCGCAGCTAATGGCCCCTGGTAGCGCCTAAGAAGAAGACTCGCGTCTCTCGCAAAAAGGACGATGACGACGAAGAGGAAGAGGAGCTTGAAGATGAAGAGGAAGAGGATGACGTCGACCAGGATGGTGATGACGCCGACGAAGATGCTGACGTGAAGAAGGCCCCTGGCGCTGAAAAGGACCGGAAGGTTAAGTCTACTAAAGCTGACGAGGCCGTGCCTGTGGTCGCCGACGACGACGATGACGATGACAACTAGCCGTCTGCATTTTCTGCGTTGTCTGTCCTAGTTCTATCTAGTTTCGTAGGCATTGACATGTAATTGGTTGTGTGAGGGTTACCGTAGACAATGCAACCCTAACCTTAATGGAGCGAAGCTTTCAATCCTTTCCATCACCCAAGACGATTCAAATTGTCCCTCACAGCCGTTTGAGAGATCTACTTCATTGCTCCTATCTCAATTACGAAGACCTTACACTATCGGCTCCTGTTCCGTGATAGCAGGGTAATCAACCCTACCCTCGTCCGGAGCAAAATATCCCCAAAAACTTGAAAGCACAAAGAGCACTAGACGACCTGATCTCGATAATCACTACACCGAGGTGTTTGCTTCCCCATCGCCATCACTTTGTGTCAGCTTTCTAGCTTTCCTCTCTTCCTCACGAATCTTCACCTTCTCCTCCCTAGCCCGCTTCTTCTTCTCTAACCTTTCCAGGCAAGCCTGCCTTTTCCGTTCTTTCTCCTCCTCCTGAGCCAACCTAATATTTGCTTTGGCTGCCATCTCAGTAGCACGGGCTGCTTTCGATCTCTCCTTCTCCTGGCGCTTCTTTATCGCCTCAGTAGCCTTCTTCGCCCGCTTCGTCAGCACATCCTCCTTTTCTTTCTTTTTGTCATCTTTTTCATTTTCCTCTTGCATGCGCTCGTTCTCACGAATGATCTCGCGCTCCTTGCAGAATCTCGCCATCTCTGCTTTGCGGGCGGCAGGGTCATCATCTTGGTCGGAAGGTATACGGGCCGTGCCATTAGCGAGAGCATAGTAACGATCTCTACATGCTTCCGAGCTGTATTTGATGTCCTTGTCGAAGCGATGCATCCAATCGGCCACTTTGCGGAAGCGCAAGGCACGGAGGCGCTCCGCCTCAAAGCGGATCTCAAGGTCGGCAAGGTCAAAAGCCCTCACGAGGCTCAGGTCCTAACAAAACAAGATCAGTAATGCACAAGCTTGCAGAGTTCAGCGATGGGATGTGCTAACATCTTCCATGGACCACTCCTTGTAACCTTCCTTGAGCTCCCAATCATGGGTTTTGGACTGCTGAATGCGAAGTCGCTGGATCCTCGTTCCGACGCTCTTGAGCTCATACTCGATTCCTTTCTCTTTTAGCTTCTTTTGGATATGGCGATCGGTGTATCCTGCCTCGCGCATGGAGATCATCAACTCGTCGACCTCGTCAAAGTTAATGGTCGGCTTCTTGGTCAGTGTTCTGTTGCGCGGTCCTCCAGATCCTTGAACACGTCGCCTGAAGGAATCCTGGGAAGTGCTTAGAGGAGAACCGGTTTTAACCCTAGAAGAACCAGTGTTCGTCGTGCTGAGGCGATCAGTATCGTGCTCGCTCATCGTGATGCAAGCTCGAAAGTCGCATCTGCGTTGATGTGCCGAGGCAGATTCAAAGGAGTTTTCACCAAGATCAAGAGTTTGTCTGTATGCCGCAGTTACCTCGAACTTCTTTTCAACTTAATTCAAGTTTAGAGTCTCGCAAGGCTTATTTTCTTACCGTCCTGTTGGTAGCGGTCTTGTCGGGCAACGCATCAGGTTTGTCGCTGTCGGAGATCACCATATGCTCCTTGTCTGCCGTGACATCTTTAGAGCCTGAGACTTCATTACCAAGAACGAAATTATTGTATAGAAGTCTAGGGTCGATATTTTTCCATGCATCATTATCAGCCATGTTGAAGACAAGGGTGTTGTAGCCACTTGTAAAGTTCCCAGACGTTTGATTGTGTAGCTGAGAACCTGAGTAGAAGCCAACGGGGCATTTTATACTGGAGATGTAAGACGAACACGGACATGGTAAAGGGGTAATGCCATAACGGCTACTGTAAGGCATGGAAATGACCTAGGATAGATCATTTGGAATACATTGAGTGAGAGAATTTAGAATGCTAGGAAATAGACGATGGACACCCGGATTAACATGCTGTTCAAATTCTTTCAAGAATGTCTATTAGGAACAAAGTATTCTCGGAAGCAGGAATTTCCTAGAGGTTGTAGGTGTCCTAGTAGCTAGGTCTGAAATATTCACACTTAAAGGCTCAACAGGCTTTGCTCTCTAGCGACTAACTCCTCCCGTGTATGGATTCTGCGATTTCGAACTGTCCTCTGGACAACCCAGTCTGTGATTGATGAATGTGTGTCCTAGATGCAATATTTCTTATTCAAGGTAGGCATGATCATGATTGCAGAAAACGATAAATTCATCATCAACCAACATCATTATTTAGGATGTTCTCCACCAAAGGCATCTCACTATAGATACTACCAAAGCCATGTTGTTTGCTAAAAGGTGGTGCCCTTGACAGCTCAGCTGAGTGTGGCGCAAGCTACCCTGGGCCGATGACGCAACTCTTGCCAGCCATAAAGCGACCTTGTCACAGGCTGCAATAACATGTGCGGGATCGCCGCAAACAAGGAATACAGCAGCAGATCCTACCTTAACTTTTTTTTCCTTTTGCAGACTTCGTCATCTCGACGCGACGCCGCTAAACCGTATAATAATACTAATTACGGTACACGGGCTGAGAGGTGCTCTATCCGAGCAGACCCTGAGACGCCTCCACTATGGCCATGTCGTATTTCAACGTGAAGAAGCTGCGGAGACAGTCTAAACAGCCTGAGATTGCCGAGTCTTCAACAGCTCCGCCTGCGCCTACTGTTACTACGCCTAGTGAAGAGCCTGCAGCATCGCCCGTGCTGAACGCAGAGGATGAGAGGTTCCTCCAGCGCCTAGCTGCTATTGCCTCAGAGCCTGAAGGTACACCACCACCTTTGCCAAGCCGTCCCGTTTCAGTGATTCAAGATGGTGAGAAGAAGGTGGGAAGGGAGGCTCAAGAAGCGCTCGTGGATGGCGCAGACAAAATCCCGCTGCCCATGAGTCCGCCTGAACTCCCAGTCGAGGACTCTAACAGAGATAAGAGCAAGGGAAAGGATGACCTGAGTAGGAAAAAGAGCGTCATGTCGTACTTCACACATGCGCAGGCACGCATTAAGAAGGCTACCGAGAAAGACAAGGATAAGGAGAAAGACAAGTCCACTAAAGACAAGAAGAAAGATGCCATCACCTCGAAAGATAAACAGAGGGCTGCAGATTCACTACACCTTGCTGCCGAGTCCGCAAAAGCTGCTGAGAAATCCGAAGCTCAAAAGGAAGAACAGGACCTCACTATCATCCTCGACCAGCTCAACCTCTCGGCTGTCAACAACCGTGTCTTCTCTTTCTCTACTGAGTCAGAGGAGCTCTTCAACAAATTCAAACTGGTGCTCAAGGACATCATCAATGGCGTTCCAACTGCATATAACGACCTCGAGAAGCTTTTTACGGACTACGAAGCCACACTCAAGAAAATGTATGGGAACCTACCGCCTTTTTTGCAGAATATGGTGAAGAGTCTACCCACGAAGATCACGACGACATTGGGGCCTGAGCTGATGGCTGCCCAAGCAGAGAAGCCTGGATTTGATGCAAAGCAAAAGATGGCAGCCGGGGCAGCAGACGCAGCGAAAAAGAGTAAGAGGGCAAAGATACCCAGCCTGAAAAGCCTCATCTCGGCAGAGGGAGCCGTGGCTACGATGCTGAAGAGCATCCTCAATTTCCTCAAGTTACGATTCCCGGCCGTGATGACAGGCACCAATGTCGTCATGAGCCTGGCCGTATGCTGTGAGTTTGGTTACATCATGTGTTCTCCAGGATATCTAACAACTTCACAGTGCTTCTTTTCGTGTTCTGGTACTGCCATAAACGCGGCCGTGAAACCCGTCTCGAAAAAGAACGCCTTGCCGCGGAGGATGCAGATGGCGGCCCGGTCAGTAGTGCGTCCTCAGTTGCTGATGACGGCGATTCCATCTTTGGCTCAAAACACCTCGGCGAATCCAGCACGCAGGATATCGCACAGGAGAAGCCTGATCCACCCCTCATTATCTCGGACGGCCGACCGAATGAGTACGATAGGTCCAGAGCGACCGTTAATGATATGCCTAGCGTAAAGGACCTACCATCTCCTGCGGTTCCAAGCACGCCGAAAGAGTAGCACTCCGTGAAGGTTAGTAAGTGAGGATTGTAAGGGGAAATAGAGGAGGTAAGGTTCCTTGGGGTTCAGAATGATATCAAGTTTTCTATAGGACTTTTGTAATAATGTGATATGAGCATAAATGCTAAGACGAGTTTGGAACGATCTTAATGATTGATAAGATTAGTACGAATTTGAACTATGCAGAAGTTGCGTGTTTGCACATCGTGAGGTCTCATTCCGTTTCATTAGTTTTCGTTACAAAGTAATAATAATCTTGACCGAACCGTAGCATCATACATTCAATCATACTTAGTGTGTTGATACACCTCGTTCATTATACAAAGCCACGTTCGCGAGCTCCAGCTGCACCCTCAAAGTTTCATTTTCCTTGGTCTTTTGTGCAAGCGCCTGGCGCAACTCCTCGACCTCTCTTCTTAACCTTTCTACCTCAGACTCCGATTGCGGGTGGATATGCTTGAGTGCTGAATCACACTGCGCTATTAGCGTTGGGTCGATCTGTGGGAAGTTGTGACTGGTCGGGCTGTCAGTCTGTGGTATCGGAGTCGGCTCATTGTTCTGCGCGATGCCATTGTCAAGCTCGTCATCTGGTTCGCTGTCGTCAAGACCCTCGCCCAACTGCTGGCCTGCGGCTTTTCTTGCACGTTTGATCTGTGCTCGGATGTTGTAGACGTCGCGCTTGAAGATGTGGATTCCAGGTAAGCGCTCTTCAAGGATCTTGACTGTGCGTACAACGCCTCGGTCTCGTCCGTGGCCGCCCACGCCTTTTCGAAGCATCTCTTGCTCCACAATCTTCCATACTAAACCACCGCGCTCAAGACTGTGCCCTGCCTTCTTCCCCGCTACAGGCTCTTCCGAGGCTTCACCATTGGGGGCATACCCATCTTTGTCGTCCTGACCATGGTCTATACTTTCTAACTTCTCCTTCTCTTCCATAGCCGTCACACCCCCAACACCGACTCTTCCGCCTTCTACACCCCATGTCCGCTTCCTCTGCACTGCCCACCCTTCACTCGCTCTCCCGACATGATTATGCATCCCCTCGCCCACCCTCAGCACCCACATGCCATCCTCTTGCTTCTTGCCCTCGACCCACATCTTGCATCCTGTCTTATAGCTCACTCTACTCTTCCTAACCCTTGTCTCCGGTGTGAGTTTGTGCGTGTTCTTGGGAGCGCCATAGCATACGCAAGCGAGCTTTATGCGCGAACGGTTCTTAGCCGTTGTGTTGATGGAAAGCGCGTACCCATGTGCCGATGCGTGCGATTGAGCATAATCGTGCAGAGCTTTCCACGAGGGGTGCGTACTGGTGGGCGGTGGCAGCATGTCGAAGTTGCCCGGGGGAGCAGAATTGGGTATTATGGGTGGTGGGTGGGTGTGGGGTGTGCTGGCTGCCTTTGATTCTGAGGGAGTCTGAGGCTCGGTCGATTCATGATGTATTGTGCTCTCCGACACTGATGGGAACTGACGACTTTCGCCAGGCGACAAATTGGGATCCAGATGCATCCCATTGTGTTCTATCCGTTCTGTATGGGATGGTGATGCGTGGGGTTCAGCTGGGGAAGATACGCCGAAGTTGGAGGCATTGTGGTCGCCGATGGGTTCACCATGGTGGAGCGAGTTCGGGAATGTAGGATATGCTGAATTCGGATGAGCGAGCGAACCGTATACGTCCGGAAGGTTATGGAGATTGGCCGGCATTGTGGTGGAGTCGCTGCTCCGTATCTTACTTCCGTGCTGGTTCCGGAGGAATTGTGATCGGGCGCCTCAAATCACGTGCTGCAGGCTTTATAGCATCAAAACCATCCACTCATCCACTACTTTTTTGTTAAAAAAAATTTTAATGCAGAGAATCTGTAAACGTGCATGTACCCTTTACGTGGACCCTTTCTGCTATCTCATGTTTTCCCAAATACAAAAACCCCTTTGCCTTCTCGGTAGCCTTCCAACGTGTCCTTTACCTTAGCAATTAACTCGTCGCCTGTGGTCTCCCATTCCCATTTAATCTGGTCAAACGGAGTGTCCTTAAATTGGCCCTTTTTCGTCATATCCAGCACATCCGCTACCGATTTCTTCTTCTCTTCCGGATTTCGTTCCGACCATCGACTTACCCAGAAGCCATGAAAGTGTATGTCCTTGAAGATGAGCATGGATGCCGGGATGGTAAGCGGCTGCTTCGACATGGCGCCATAAGTTACAAAATGCGCTTCCGATGCGAGTAGCTTCGCCATGGCTGTAGCGGCTTTGCCGTTCACACAGTTGAGTGCCAGCCGTATGGGCTCGCGACCACCATTTGTCCATTCTTTTGACATATCTTTGATACCTTGCGATTGCAACTCTGTATCAGTGATGACAACATCTGCACCGAGATCGCGTAAATCCTGCTTTAACTTGTCTTCCGCAGCCTTGTCATCCCGGCTTCGAATAACGTTGATGCTTTTGTAGCCCCATCTCTTCCCCAACTGTATGGCTGCCCGCCCAACCCCAGAGTTTGCTCCATTTTGAATGAACCATTCTCCTTCCTTAAGCTCAGCAAAATCTTGGAGCATGCGATACGCGGTGCATGGATTGATGCTCACAGTACCGGCCTGCACTGCGCTGATTCCTTCACGTATTTCATCGTCCAGTTTAACCACCTGATCAGATGTCGTACTTGCATGGGTTCTCCACGTTCCAAATCCAGGTCCCTTCATGATAACCCAGTCACCCTTCTTAAACCCCTCCTGCTTTACTTTATCCCCAAGCGCAATTATCTCAGCAACGCCCTCATTGCCTGCTACAGCTATTGGTTTAGCCGTACCGAGAGATGTGGTGAAGGTTGGTTTGGATGGGTATACACCTTGTATCTGGTTAATGTCGGCGGGGTTGATCGGTGAGGCGAGAAATCGGAGGGTCATGAGGGAGCCATGTGGCGGAGAGATGGAATGGCTGTGAAGCGAGAGAACGTTAGGAGGTTCTCCATACTCGAGAAACGTAAGCGCTTTAGCTTGCTCGTAGCCGTACGCGGAGATGCAGCGACGCTGGTGACGGGTATGGACACTATGAAGCGAGGGTCTGTGGAGGCATTGGACAGAGGGCGGCGATGATCTTGCCAGTCGAGAAACTGGCGAAAGAACTTTGGATGCCATTCCGAGGGAAGCGAGAAGGCATAGACATCAATTCAGTGTTCAGGAATTGCATAGATGGCATGGCTCCATGAGCTTGAGCTATGACGTTGAACTTGCCGAGGCAAGCCGGAAAGGCAGTTGGGCTCAACCCCTTCTCAGCGCCAACTCTAACTTGGCTTCTTTATGAGCAGAACAGATATGTCATCTACAACAAGAACAGTTTATTAAGCGAACGCTAATGTTAAGAAAGGCATTTAGCTCAGAAAAATTAGAAACAAAGAGTAGAGATCCAGAAGTACATTCCATATCCTAGGGAGTTTGGGCCGAATTGATAGTTACGAAGCGTACCTCCAAGAGTTGTAAACCCCAGTTCTTTCCTCTTCTTGCTCCAATGCCTTGTTCTTCCTACGAGACCACCATTTCGCTCCCAATGAAAACAAAATCGTTAGCCCACAGCCCACAATGATCGCTCCACCACCAACCTGATACCGTGGCTCCTGGCTTCGCAGGAAGAAGTAGGGTGTAAACCAATGGCTGACACTAGAGACACAATTGGCGATTGCGATAAGCGCTGCACGCTTCGTTCGTGGCCGTGGTACGACCGTTGTTTCCCATGAGAGCTGGAGGTTGAGCCCAAGGAATGGTCCAGTAACGAGAAGAAAGAGCGAAAAGAAGCGCGCCCCTGTGTTGAGGGTGGAGATCATGATTACTGCACCCAGAAGGCTAAGGCTTATGGATGCGATAATGTGCCAGCAATGCTCCAACATCCTTCCAGATGACCATGACACAACAAGCGTGAAAATATACGCGAAGACATACGGCGGTGCCTGGATTAGGTACGTCACAACTTTGGAATAGCCGAGTGTCTGGACGATTGAGGGGAAGAAATCCTTGAACGACTGAGCCACGATCAAACTAAAGTGCATACCGGCAAAGAACCAAGTGAATGGATCCTTGCATGCCATCCACACACCATCCCACATGCCACCTTCGTCATCTTCGGACTGTCCTCCGGCGGAGACAAGTGCTCGGTATTGCGACATTTGCTGCTCCTCTTCAGTAAAGTAATACGTTCCGGTGTTGTTCGGCCAGTTCGGGAGAAACCAAAACCCGGATATTGCGACCAAAATAGAGGCTATGCCCTCGATGAGCAAGAACCACTGCCAGGCATGCATCCCAGCAACGTCATCCATGTTGGTAAGAATTCCAGCAGCCAACAGCCCAGAGAAGACATTGGAAACGATATTACCTGCATGCCAGATACCCATTCGAAGTGGGGATTCATGTTTCGTATACCATGAACTAGTCAGCAATGTAACCACGGGCAAAAAAGGTCCTTCCGTCAGACCGACTAAGAAGCGGCAAAGCATGAAACCCCAAGGCGCGGTCACAGCTGGCATAGCGATTGTGATTGCAGACCAGGCAAGCATAATGCAAGGCAAGATTATGCGCGGTGAATGCTTAGCCACAATTACGTTCCCCGGTATCTGTGAAATGATATATCCGACATAGAAGAGTGAAATACCAGCGGACCACTCAACATCGGTCATGTGCAGATCTTCTTGCATTCCTGCAAGACGTGCATTGGAAACATTAATGCGGTCGAGATAACTGGTATTTCGTTAGAAAAACCATTCATAGGGAGCTATAGGATTTTGTTACGCACTTCATCAATAACATCATTGATATGCATGGTAAGAACTTCCAATCCAGCTTTCTGAGGACGGACTTGTTCAGGCTTTGAAGTTCTTCTTCGGTCTTTCCCATTAACAATGGATATCGAGACAGGTACTCCGGATCGTGCACCGGATTGGCATCCTCAATCATCGTGACCTCTGCCTTGCTCATGCTTCGATGCTCCGAGGCAACAGACTCTGTTTCGTTGGCGGTTGTCATTACGATTTCAAGGGTGTACGTAAAATTTAGAAGCAAAACGATGGAATCGAGCAACCGGTAGATGAGTTTAAAATGAACGAGGAAAGTCACCTCTTTATACATTCAGTGCAATGCAATAGCTCAACATCATGCATATTTGGCTCTTTTGCCAATGTTCTCCAAGAATCGTGGCTGGATCGGCAGCCAAGCTCAGCTCATTCTCCAAAGTCAAAGGGTCGACGGCTGTAGTAAAACTAGGTATCTTTCCCTATCCCCCGCTACAATTACTTAAATAATAGACATTATCACCAATATGTATCGTAGGAGTTACCGTACTGGTTGAAACTAATTTATAACATTACACACGTATTCTGGTGGAGTTGGTATAGTCATGGTGTTCACACTCCAGGAGAACGCTTGAAACTACCAATCCAGATCCTGTGTATTGCAAGAAGCGGGGTAAGCTCTTCATCCCGTACGATGCATGCGGAGACCCCAGACCGAGCACAAACACGAACCAACAGATGCTTAGTGATTTTGGGTGTAGTTCGGGGTAGTCCTAGCGGATCGGACGGTCTTCCGACGCACCTCCATACACCCAGCCGTTAAGTCTCCGAAAAAAGGGAGAAAAGGGATTGTAGTAATAGGAATGACCTTACTTTAAACGCTTTGGCAGTACATTGATAATTCTGATTATGGAAATATAGAGCATTGATTGACCTTCAGAGGCAGTGTTCGTCGCCGACTTCCTTTCTCTGAAAGAGTCAGTTGCACCGGAGCTAGGCCGATGCCTAAGTCATGCCCCACTCGGAAGTGGATTTAGGTAGTTGCCATTTCGATTTTCGGACCTCCGCCGAACACCACAGGCAACATGCACGGAGTTGACCGCCCACTATCATGAATGCTTGTCAATGCAACGAGAGCGGAGAAGCCAACCGTTGAGCCATAGGTGGCGGACCTTGACGAATGGTATAAAAGTATTGTTAAGTCATCGCATGAGAAGTGCCCACTATACCATTTTTTACGCAAGCGAAGTTTTTACTCGAGGAAGACATTCAATTGACCGTCAAATACGAACTCTACCAGAAATATGGCCGAACCTACATTGCACAACTCTATACGAGAGAAGCTACTAAGGGATGAAGTTGCATACACCCTCTCAGTCAAGCTTGTACGAAGTGTGGAGTTGCCAATGATGGCAAAAACAGCTGGCTACGACGGCATTCTGATTGACATGGAACACTCGCAATTTGACATGGATACAACAAGTATGGACCTTTGCTTACTCGTTGGGAGCATCGACTGAAAAAAGTTAGGTCAATTATGCATGGCAGCCTTGTACGCGGGAATAGCCCCCATTGTCCGCGTACCGTCAAAAGACCCATTCTTTATCTCGCGGGTCCTGGATGGTGGCGCCCTTGGCGTCATAGTCCCGCATATACGCTCAGTGCAGGATGCGAAAGACGTTGTTGCAGCCGCGAAATTCCAGCCACAGGGTCACCGCTCCTCTACGAACGGACTACCTCATTTTCAGTTTCGGTCTTTTCCTGCTAATAAATCCAATCCAATCGTCAACGCTAACACCCTCGTGATACCCATGGTGGAGACTCTGGAAGCAGTCGAGTGCGTTGAGGAGCTGGCGGCTATCGAGGGAGTGGATTCGTTACTCATCGGCACTAATGATATGACAGCTGAGATGGGCATTCCCGGCGATTACGAGAATCCTAGGCTTACGGAAGTATATCAGAAGACAATTGATGCGTGCAATAAGCACGGTAAGTGGGTAGGAGTTGGTGGATTGCACGCGAGGCTTGATCTGGTTGAGAAGTTTTGCGCCATGGGTGCGAGGTGGGTTATGGCAGCTACGGATGGGCCTTTACTTCTTGGTGGCGCAACGAAGAGAGCCAAAGAAATGAGCCAACTCTCCCAGCGTGTCAAAGAATCTGGAAACGCAAAAAATGGCATCAAGAATGTAACAGAAAAGGCTATCAACGGAGCAAAGTCTTCCGTAAATATCGCAGTCCATGAAGTATCATCGGTAGGGAGTGGTGTAGCCTAGTGGCATGAAAAAGCTTTGAACAGGCTATACAAAAGATTTCAGTCATTTTTTGCTTTGTGTTGATTCGCTGAAACGTGTCAAGTTCCTCCTTAGTTACGTACAATCATGATTTAACTCAAGTGCATGGTACACAAACGCTGAAGTTGGTATGGGATCGCAAGGTCAGAACGAGCTACTAGTTCGTGTAATTGGCTCCCCGATCCGGATCGGTAAGCAGATCGCTGAAGTTCGGAAATGATATCGCGATGTTTTCGAATGGTCGAATACCGGGCGGACAGTAGTGTTAAAATATTCTGCACTTGGAAAAGTTTCCCAACAATACTCTGCTTAAAATTGTCGGAGGATGTCGAAAATTGTGATACGCCCAGGATGACGCCAATGGCAAAAACGTTAAATGCATCTAGACTCGCAACAGCACCAGAGTGGCTATTGAGTTGTTCCTCGAGCTGATCAAGATGAGTCGAGAACTCGCAGGTAGCCTGAGCAAGAACGTCCCCTCTTTCTGGCTCGTTGTAAAGGGCCACATTCTTTAAGATTTCGACATAGCCTCTAGTGCATAGGCTAGTGCTACGCTGAGGAGACAAACGCCCTTGTGATGTCACAATTTCCTTCCAGTGGTGGATATTAATGAAATGACATAAGATGCCTGTGTCAGGAACTGGAGTCTGACGAATAGAACGTATGATCTGCGCATACTGTATCAAGTACCTGAAAGTCGCTCCCTCGATGTCGGCCTCCGTCGCGTTAGACGATGGCAATGGCGACGGCGGGTGTGATACCATAATATCACGATCGTTCAAACAAAATGGCCTATCCAACGTCATGCTTACATATGTATCAATGATGTACAAAGTCCATAGAAGGCGATTGCTTTGGCGTTGCTCGTAATTTCCTGACTGAGGATTAGATAGGCGGCTGGTGTGCATACCGGCCGAGATGCAGCGTGTTGTTGTCAAACCAAGCAAATGCCACGTAGATCCTCCAAAGGTAGTATACATGGAGAAGATAGTCAATGCCGTTAGACAGCGAACAAATGAAAGCTGACCAGCATCATTCATGATCTTTTGCATGAGCCGGACGGCTTTTACTGCCAGCTCGGTAGCAAGTAGTTCCTTATATTCATAATGGGAGCCCAGAAGAAGACCTGTCGCAGTTCCAAGGTATACAAGCGCCTGGTTCTCTGTTGCAAGGTCCTCTGTGTGGTCTTCCTGAGGGTTTGTAACGGTACTTGTGTAACATCTAGAGATTTCAGAGGTTGTGATGTAGGGGAAACTTTCCCGTATCATATCGATATAGTCTTGGAAACTGGTTTGCATCTCGGGACTACTGAGGTCGATATCCGAGGTTTTGTATGGACGAAGCTCCGCTAGTGGGCCCATAAGACATGCGTTGGTATCGAGAGGAAGCGTTGGATCTGAACCGCTAACTCCAGTTGCGGCATACAGCATACTTAGGTATGAAAGACCCTCAGCAGAGAAAGGTCGGCTGTCTGTTTGTTCTGCCATCGCAGACAGTGACAGGTATGCAACCTCATTCTCCATTGCCTCATGGTTGCTACGACTAGCTGGAGTTTCTGCCAGAGACTGATCTGCTGGGGCCTCGCCTGAGGCTGCCGTTTCAGGATTGACACTGCTGCAAGAGTGCGCATTGAGCGGCGAGTGCTGGCGGCCTTCAGTTTGGAGTTGAGTTTTCAAGCTAAGAACCCTGTTTTTTAGCGCTTCGATCTCACTTCCACCTTCGTTCTCATCTAAGGTAGATCCCAGACGACGCCGCACACACGTCGCAGAAGCGTCGCGACACTGGATGCACGTGGGAACGTCGCGAGAGCACTATAGGTAGTAAGCAAGCAATATCCCACTCCAGGTGTGTCGTCTGACCTTTTGTTTTCTTCGCCAGCATCGTTCACACGCTTGCGACCTGAACATTCCTGATAGTGACAAAAGTATGATTGCACGATGTCGGTTGAAGAGTCAAGGTAGCTGATTGGTCAATGCTCAAAGCATCCGATTGGTAGATGCCATAGCAGATGGAGGCATCAGTTTATCTATACTGAACAAGAGCAGCCCAAAAATCGTCTTCCTTAGCATAATTACGTAATTTGATAATGTCTCTTCAATTCCCTGAGGGCTGTCTTAGTACCTAGTCTGGAATACTGACATTCATTTTGCACGTCACAGCTGATTGCTCGGACTGTTCGAGACCGAAAACAAATCACAATCAAAGGTTACTCTTTGATGCTAGATTTGGTATAGCTGTGGCGCCTTTACAATGCCACTCCACGTATTGAACGTTGCCCTCTAAGCTGTCTGTGATGAACAGCGTTTTCCCTTGCTCTCCGCCAAACGTACAATTTGTGAAATTGATGCCTTCAGTACCCGACACAATACGGGCTCTTGGTGTGCCATCTGGATTGACTACGAATATGGAGCCCAGACCGGGATTGCAAATGAATAAGTTCCCTTCTTCATCCATGGCCAGCCCATCAGGCCCCACAGCTCCGAAACCTTGGAAAAAGAGGCCAACTTTACTAGTTGTTCCATCGGCATGCAGGGGTAATCTCCAGACCGAGTTGGATCGCGTCATAGCAACATATAGAAATCTCTCATCTGGCGAGAGCACGAGGCCGTTTGGGCTCACTCCGTTCTCTACCAGTGTGTCGAGCTTGCCATCGAGAGACAGACGGTACACTTTACCCGTAGGATCAGTCATTCCAGTCTGTCCTTGGTCAGTGAAGTACAAGTTGCCCGCCTGATCGAATATCAAATCATTGGGGCCTTTGAATCTTTCCAAATTCTTCCGCGTTAGCCGATTCGACACCTTCTTTGTGGTAGGATCGAATGTTAAAATGCCTTGCTTGTAATCTGCTATAGCAATGCGTCCATCTGGATCCACGGCTAGCCCATTAGGTTCGCCATCCCATTCGGCCTCGACTGTGACTTCCTTGGTAGATGATATACGCAAGATGCGACCATAAGGGATATCGACGACATAAAGGTCACCTGAGGCTGTGTAGATAGGACCCTCGAGGAAGATGTTTTGAAAGGGGCGACTGAAGCCACCACGCCACTCAGAATCCTGGTTCTTGCACCTGATTGAGTCAGGAACACGGACATATACAGAGGCTTTGATCGTTGGGGGCAATGCGTAAAAGTTCATGGTGTTGGTATGATAATGAGCGCAGGTGAGGTGGAATATGTCTGATATATTTGGTCAAATTTTGGATATAACAGCGTCGAATGGCTGCGGCATGTGATGCGATGCTCCATCGACACGCTAGTCTGTTAGCATGTTCGGCTGATGTTCAATGTTGGGCGGAGCAGGACCGATTGGCCTGTCGCACCTCTCCGCAAATTTCTCACATAGGACAATACCTCCATCCTCTTACTGGAAGAGACCATCGGAAACAAGACGACGCTCTAGATGCTGCTCCCGGCATGTCAAAAATGTAAGCTTCGGAAGGTCCGCTGTGACCGGCAGGCTCCGAAGTGCACCAACTGCACCCGTGGTAATACCGCGTGCATCATTGTGGACCCAGAGACTGGGAAGCAATATGCACGCGATTTCATAAGAAAACTCGAAGAAGAAGAGGCCAGTTTGAAAGCACAGTTGGCAATAACCCCCGTAACGCCCGCCCCGCTATCCAGGGATATTAGCCAGTCTCAGCCAGGGCCTTCGAGAGGAACGAAACCATATAACTACTTTGTCGGTGATAGCAGTGGACTCGGGTTCCTGCACAGCATCCTTTCTGATGAGAGATGGCAGCATCATCATGCCCACATCATGAATCAGCTTTCTGCACGTCCAAGGATGAAGGCACGCCAGCTTACATCCAATCCTCTCCCTTCCCTAGAAGAGGCGGAGATGCTCCTACACAACTACTTCACAAGATTTCATATTCATCATACGTTTCTTCTGCGTCATGAGGTTGTCGGCATATTCAACCGTTTGTACTTGCCTTCTTCCATGCAGGAAGTCTCTGTGCAAGATCGTTTCAGATTGTTCATGGTCTTTGCCATTAGCTCCACGACTAGGCACCGGGCAGGCTTGATCTCTGAGGATCCCTATGGCTATTTCAGAGCTGCCGAGGCATACCTGGGGAGCATTCCATTGATTAAGGACCTTGATGCTATTCAGAACCTCCTTCTTATTGCTCGTTTTGGAATGTACCACCATATTGAGATATCATTGTGGGAAATTTCTCAACTGTGCATGCGACAATGTATTGAGTGGAGACTTCACATGCATCGCTCTGAAGCAGTTGACCCATTGAGTGAGCAGCATCGGCGTAGAATCTTTTGGGAATGTTACGTACTGGATCGATACTCAGCCGGTATCCTGGGTCGGCCATTCGCTATTCTCGAAAAAGACATCAATGTCAGGCTACCAATCGATGTAGACGATGAGACGTTGACTTCATCGCTCGCCGTCTCGCTCGATTGTATACCACCGAATACTAATTCTCGACCAACTGAACTCTCAGTGTTCATACATTGCATTAAATTACGTCAAATTAGTTCACGAATCCATACCGACTTCTATATTGGTCAACACGGTAAATCCAATGGTCAACCATCAAGATTTATGTCTATAGGACATATTTATGAAATGTTTTTCAAATTTCAAACAGAATTAAAAGCATGGCGCTCTTCTGCACCCATGTTTCCTAACCCAAGGTCCTTATATGAGAAACCTGAATGGCACGACTTCCTCTATGAGAAAGATCTTATGTTGCTAGCTAGGGGAGCTTTACATAATATTCCATCCTGCTCATACATTGCCACTGGTGTAATGAAGGAGGTATTTGCATGCTGTTACGGTTCTGCAAGGAGGGTCATTGAACTATATTCTGACCTTATGGATAAGCGCGTAATTACCTGGACAAGAAGCTACTTCCAGGTCATTTTCACTGCTGGCCTGACCATTATCTTTTGTGTCAGTTTTGATGCAATCAGGAACATACTAAGCAATGAGGAGCCTATCCAGACGCTTGATCTTTGTCATCGTATTCTTAGCTTCTTTAAAGAAAAAATGCCAGATGCAGGATCATTCGCATTGGTCTTCGAACTGCTAAAGGATGAATGCATCAATTCTCGAAGCAGCATAGACGAAGATTCACAAAGACAACAACATCAGGACCCTTCTAGGCCTTTTATAACGACGAGACAAAATTCTCCAGGTAGAGTGATCAATCCAAACGATACCGACCTTTCGCAGCAAACCGACAATGTGAATGCCGGTGACATGCGTTTCGATCCATACACGAATTCACAAGCCTATAATTTCACGGTAAATGACCCGAACCTTGGGCCCACTGATAATCTCGACTTTATGACACAGCTAGAAGCTGGTCTAGGCGAATATGCGTGGGGTTGGATTCCAATGGATAACGAACTTTTAGATCATTTCTCTTTTCATTGATCTACGTAGTCGAGGACCGTATGTAATCGAACAGTCGATCTATAGCAGCTACCGCTGTCTCCACCTGAGTTTGTGCCGTTGCCGCACCCACATGGGGTGTACTCACAACTTTCCCAGTCGCCCAAAGACTTCCGTACCGCTCCTTCGTCGGTGGCTCTTGCTCGTGGCAATCAAGTCCTGCACCCCAGATCAACCCATCTTTCAATGCGCACTCCAAATCAGCTTCATTCACAATACCACCGCGAGCGGTATTGATGAGAATCGCATTTTTCTTCATGATAGACAGTTGAGGATATGATATTAGATTCCACGTCTGAGGTAACAATGGGATATGAAGTGTAACAACGTCTGAGACTTCTAGGAGTTCTTCAAGAGTGTTGGCTCGCTGGTGAGGAATTTCGGCCCATGCATCCTTTGGTAGTAATGGATCGTATGCTACAATGCTGCAGCCAAGACCATAGTGAAATATCTTAGCCACGCGCTGCCCGATATTACCCATGCCAACTATTCCAATGGTTTTATTACTAATGATCATGCCAGAACATTTCTCCTTCGGTATAACCTGGCCCTGGCTTTGGATCGCGGTGATACGGCCGACTTCACGTGCCACTGACATCGTGAGAGTGAGTACGGTCTCAGCAACTGCCTGCGCGTTGACGCCTGGTGTGTTGAATATATGGATACCACGGTCTTTACATGCATTTGCATCGATTTTATCAATTCCTTAACGAATTTTAGTGCGGTATTTACATAAAAGACACATCAATACTTACCAACGCCTTGCTTTCCAATGGCTTTCAGGTTCTTGCATGATGCTACGTCCTCAGCTCGGAGATATGAGCCTCGGATCAAGAGATATTCAGCCTTCTCTCGCCATTGGGAGTGCCGTGGATCTTCTGGCAGCACTGCGTCAAAAACCGCTTGTGCATGCTTGGTTGCAGTGGGATGAAAAGAATCAAGGAGATATACGGTGGGTTTTAAATTTCCAACCCCGATTTTATCTTCAGGCTCAGAATCAATACGCCCTGGTGTCATGATGAGTGGATGAAATCGTTTGAGTAACAACACGTTGATAGTACTATCTACTGGAATATGCCGCGGTTTATAGTTTATATCAAGTCGGCGTCAGTCCGATACACAATATGCGCCCAATCAACATTTGTCGGCACCCCAGATCATTTTAAACGTACGGTTCTCGTCTATGGCCCTGGGAGGCAGTGGTGGTGTCATCGTTACTCAACTGACTCGGTGCGGAACCATAGCGTAACCCAGTCCCAATCATCCTGGCTTCGGACAGGCTCCTAGCGTGCTCGGGGCGTTCGGACGCTTTGACGAGCGAGGTCATTCTCCACGATGTGGAGTCCCCGCAATAAGTCCGGGGTGCTTTGCCCAGCAGGCTAGCCAAAAAAAGCTTCGGCTCTGCCATGCCCTTGGCTCCAGATATAAGGCCATGGTACCGGATCAGCAAGCATAACTCAATAGGTCTTTGCCTATCTATTGATTCAAAGATGGGAAGATCAAGTCTTATCAAGACCACTGTGGAGGCTATCAAAGCTTGCCCCAAGGAGATTTTCAATTTTTGGCTCTTCTTTTGCGTTGCGGCGTGGAGTTTCTCGGGTGTAGCTAAGGGGTTTGATGAAGGTATGTACGGTACTTTTTCAGGTACACTTTCAAAATCTTGTAAAGGGGTTGCTCGCCGCACTTTCTCAGAGAAATGCTCCCATAAGATTGCATCGGAGGTCAACTAGGCTCCTAAGCTACCAAGCTTCATTACATGCATTGTTCTGGGATACAGGTTGTTTGCATCTATACGGGAAACATATTTGTGAGATATTAGCTGACATTTGAAAGGTAACATCGCATCCATCGTTACACAGAAGACGTTCAGGAAGCGCTTTGGTGTTGACCACGAAACGGACGCACAGTATGCAAACACAAAGGGATGGCTTGTGTCCATTGCTACAGCTGGCGCAGTGTTTGGCTGCCTGTCGTGCATAAATCTTGTCCAACTATTAGGCCGTAAAAACACCATGCTTCTCTTCACGGTCATTTACACTGGAGGCATTTTTGGACAGACATTCGCAGAGGGGAATATCTCAGCCATGTATGCCAGTCGGTTCATTGCTGGTCTGGGTATTGGAGCAACCACGGTTCTGCCATCAGTCTATATTGCCGAAGTGGGTCAACATCTTTGCTGACTCAAGCCGATGAGGTTGGGGCTAACAGAAACATCTAGATTGCCCCACGAAGCATCAGGGGATTACTAACACTTCAGTACGCATGCTGCCAACAACTAGGCGTTGTCTTTGGGTTCTTTTTCAATTATGGGGTCACAAAACATCATGCTGGGACACAACTCCAGTGGCAGCTTCCGACTGCTTTACAGACTATACCTGCAGTGATTTGGGGAGTCGGTATCCTGTTCACGCCTGAATCTCCCCGGTTCCTACTCTCTAAAAACAAGCCTACCGAGGCACTGAAAGTTTTATGTGCCTTTAGAAAGCTGCCTGCAGAGCACCCATATATCCAGGAAGAGTTTGCTGGTATTGAGAACCAGTTAAATGCTGAGATTGAAGCTGTTAGCGGGGCAACGGTTTGGGACCTCTTTAAGGAAACATTCACCGTTACCGAATACCGCAGACGCTTTGTACTAATGTTCGTATGTCACTTGTTTGGTCAATGGTCTGGTGCCAACGCCATCACTCAGTATGCACCCCCACATAACGGGGAACGGGCGATCGTTAACCATTACATAGGTATTCACCTTCCATCTTTGGCTATCTTGGGATTGATGGTGAAGAGTCCCGATTCTTAGCCACTGGACTATATGCCATAGTGAAATTTGTTTCCGTGCTTCTGTTCTCAATTTTTGTCATCGATTTTATTGGCCGTCGACGATCACTCATGCTTGGTATCATCCTTCAGATCATCACGCTAGCTTTTGTTGGAGCCTACCTTGGAGCGACGAACGGAAAGACTACCGCACAAATAGAGGCCAGCGCCAGTGCCACGGCAGCCAGCAAAGCCAGCATTGTCGCCATTTACATCCACGCTGTTGCGTGGTCAATCGGATGGTTTTCGATTCCATACCTTGTCTCTGCTGAAGTCTTTCCCATCCGTATCCGCTCACTCAACGTCTCAATTCTCATGGCTTTCCACTGGGCTTTCTACTTTGGCTGCTCTCGCGCTATGCCCAGCCTACTTGCGGCCACTGAGCGGTACGGAGCGTTCGTCTTCTTCGCAAGCATCTGTTGTATTTCATTGTGCTACGTATTCTTCGCACTGCCTGAGACTGCTGGCAGATCTCTCGAGAGCATGGATCGCTTATTCGAGAGGCCTTGGTACACAGTCCGAAAGGTTGCTTACCCGACGCCGTCAGACTTGGCTGATAGAGGTGTTCGGGACCTTGAAAGCAAACTTGAAGACGACATGGAGAAGACGGGAGAAGTTCAGATTGAGCGTTCACAGATTAAAAACTAGCAGGCGGCAGCTTTTCCCTGGCAAGGGTTATGGGGGTGCGGAATTACAAGTATTTATTCAGCGAGTTTTACGTTGCTGCATCTCTTCTAGTTCAGCCATTTCGTCCAGCAATTGAACTGTCTGGAAAAAGTCATAATTAGCAAATCGCATTCGGAGACGGATAAGTGATTTCCTACTTCTGCTGGATTGGCAATCCATGCCGTCGTACACGCCAAACGCGCTTTGAAGTCATTCGCTCCGGCCGACAGGAATTGATCGCCAACATGCAGTGTTTTCCCACCTTCAATACCGCCAAAGAAACGTTGACAAGCAAGCACACCCCAGGACTTATCGCCAATATCCACAAAGACATCATTGCCACCTAAAGAGTTACTCAGCAACGGTTGTTATTGGATAAACGATGATACTTGCCGTTAAAGGCGCAGAATGGAAGACGGTTTCCAACTTCGGACATTTCCTGTAAAGTCAACCACTGTCGCGTAAAATATTTAGTGTGAACGGACCAAAATTTTCTGCGCGATTAAGACCGTTTCTTCTAACGTCTCTCGACAGAATTTATGACCCGGCTTTGGGATAATGCCAACGGCTCGCTCTTTGCGTACTACGACTGCCTCCATGTGCATGTTCTTTACCGTATCTCGCAAAGAAGCCTCAGCGATATCTAGTAACGCCGTTATGTCTGACTCCTCCCAGAGCACCATCTCCTTGAGTAACCATTCTTGTTTGGGAACCAGCTTCAGCAAATCTGGGGTGTCCCCCGCAAATTTAAAACAGTAGTTGCTCTCACCGCCGAGGATGATTAAGCCCTGCTTTGCTGATGGTGAAAGGTCAGAGGCGTGGACCGCGTTGAGCAGCCCATAAAGTCTCTCATAGTACCGTCGGGCTTCCGTGTAGCCAGCCGCGGTTACGATACCGACTTTAGATCCATTCCGCATGAGTCTTAAGATGCGCGGAATGACGGGGTTGTCTGGTGTGAGACACTGCCCATCATCGTAAAGCGTAACATCGCCATCAAATGTGACAAGTTCTAGAGGCCCATTTCGAATCAAGCTCATTACTTGGGCGGTGTTAAGAATAAGTCTGACATCATTGAACGAAGGAGGCACAAAGCGGCGGTAGCTAATGAAGCGACGGTGGTCTTGCCAGATAAAAGCGTCATGAAGCGCTAAAGGGGTGAAGAAATTGGCTACAGATGGCACCAACAATTTGAGTTTTGACCGGTGCTGCGTACCAGCCATTTGATGGGCAACTGGGAAATCGAGTTAGAGGCTATGTGAGCAAATGATTCGACTAGATCGTCCCAATCCCACTGAAGAACGATGAAACCGTCGATCACAGCAATGTTGTATCCACTCACTATGATCATTCACTATTTCCTCAACGTCTCGCATGATCTCAGCGTAGCGTCGCTGACTCACAGCGGCGGTAGCATCGACCGAATCACCATCAGGCTCAAAGACAGCTGTTGGCTGAGAGTGCAACACGAATGGGACAGCTAGAAGACCCTGACACTACATAAATGTTGTGTTCTTTGCTGCAGTAAAAAAGGCGAACAAATACCTTGATCCATTCGATCTGGAGCCCTTAGCTAATCATACGTTCCAGGAAAGGGAACGTGAAGCCTACCAATTGGTCTCTTCTATGAGTCTTGACGGTCCGTCAGCAAGTTCGAAGCTGCGGTGAAGACGCACGCACCTTGAGAGCATCTAAGAAGCAAATTATGAGCATGTTAACATAGTAAGAGCAGATATGGAGTACTCGAGGGCCGGAGAGCTGACCACCACAACTTACATTCTACACGGTATCTGGTAGTCATTGCGGACGAACAAAGTTGGTGAGTAGAAGATGCACGGTGAAAGTATGAGCTGTCCACGAAGCGACAGAGCAACACGACTAAGCCAGAAGGAGGAAAGAGCGGTCCACGTGAAAGGTTGGGTTTGGAAATGTGCGACAACGAGGTGATTGGGTGGCCGAGTGTTTGCCCGCGTTTCAATGGCACGCAATTCACGTGTGCAGCTCGTTATGACCCGGTCATGTCTAGGTTATATCAACAGGATGGTGCGGTGGTGTCAAGAGGATCTGGATGCGCAGCGTTGCAGGGGTAGCTTAATCGATAGCTATCGCCCACTTTTAGCGAGCGCGGCCCTCAATTGCGGTCATTGCCTTCACGCGACTTGACGGCAAACACGCAAGCGTCGCCCGGACGCCCAGCTATCGGCATGTCTGGCCTGAATTCGCTGGCAAACGTTGCACTGCGGCCATGGCCCGCCCCCAAGAAAGAAGCGCTGAGCAGGCAGGACATGCTCGACCAAACCGTCCAACTCGTGAATGAGCGCAGCCAACATTTGCGCGAAATCACTGAGCAGAAGCTCGAGGACGAGATTGCTGCCGGTACGAATGGGCTTGAAGATGCCCATGATGAGAGCGACCAGGACGAAAGCGACAAGGCACTATCGACCAAAGAGAAGCTAGAGGAGATCAACCGTGTGCGCCACGACGTAGTTGGGAAGCTTGAGTATGCAAGCTGTTCGATGAACACGCAGAAACACTAACATGTCTGCAGCTGGGCATCCTTCGCTGCCGGGAATGCGCTCAACCTCGTCTCCCTCATCCTTACCCGCGATGCACAGAAGGGCATTCCTGAACATGCCTTTACACCCATGTTCAGGCATCAAAACGTGCCATCTGGATCACTCGAGCTGGCCAAGGGTAGCCCGGAGGATGACACGTACAAGGCAGAAGTGCGAGAGAGGGCAGCTGCCGACGAAAAAAGAAGGGTGCTTGTCATGAAAGGTTCGCGCATGGACGCTTTGGACTGGGCTACCGATAGCTTACTCAAGGCTGCCACGGAGCTCGAAGGCGAGATTCGTAAGGAGACAAAATACTGGGATGAGATTCTATCCATCTCAGAAAAGTCCTGGTCACTTCAACGTACGCGAAAGGGTGCACGCAACGCCCAATTCGCTGTTAGATATGGCCCCCCAGAAGGTATGAATCACTACCACCCTGCACTTCTCCAACTGATGACTCGCAGCGAGCCATGCCTTCAGGTCGCGGGGTGTTGCGCCACTCCGTATGGACAAGGACGGTAGCATCGTTCTCGACCCCGCCCTTGCTCTAAAACCGAAGACGGTGCGTGTACGAGTCACCGAAGATGGCAAAACAACAGGAACGTCACGAATCAATATACCAGATAGATTGAGTGAGCTTCAGTTCGAGCAATCCATACAACTTGCTCGTGAAACAATCTTTGAGGAAGAGCTTTTCCACGAGATGTCCATGGAGAGTCGACAGCTGATTGCATACAACGTCGAGCTGCGCAACTCGGTTCTTCATGTAATGTTACCCGGCCAAGACAATCAACCTCTACATCGCAAACTACTAATCGACTACGTACCCCGAGATGACTCAGCAAGTTTTAGCAATGCTGGGGTTCATGACTGGTTGGCTCAAAACATTGCAGACGGGTTACGGTCGTTGTTGGCTCACGAGTATCGTATGCGTCTATACAGACGCTCGCGAATACCGCCACCAATGTCCCAGCATAGGCTGCAGGAACCAACTCCTCCTCTCCTGCGCACTGTACTGAGCATTATTAGCCACCTTGATGCTGTGGAATCACTTCAAGTGCATCTTGGCGCACTTGCCAAAACACTTAAAAGCGCTGGATTAGACGTGAACGTGGAAGCCTCCTGTGAAACATCTTGGGAGAAAATGTGTGATCTCGTTGAAGGAGCGCCAAGCGATGGAGTCCCCGCGGCTGCTCAGCTTCTGAATCTGTTCATCAGACCTCTGCACGGAACCGCTTCAATATCACTCCCATCCGCAAATGGAAGCCCGCCCGAGACACTCTCGATAGTGACAAGAACATATATTGGCCCACCTCACTTTGGGACTGAGCATGAAGTATCTTTGCCACCAGCGTTGTACACGCTTTTCAACGAGCAGGACCAGCAATCCCCACTCAAGTTCTCATCTACCCAAGAGGTTAGATCGTACCTTGGTTGGATTATTTCAATCGATGTTTCGCAGATTCTACTGCTCCGAGAATTTCCTGGTCGAGCGAGTATCAGATCGTCGGATCCGCAAATTTGCATTCTTTGTAAAGGGAGCAAGAAAGGACTTGTTAAGGAAGGCGAGCTGGAGATTGAACTGGAGGAGGCAGAATTGAGAGCGACTGCGACAATCAGCGTCGGCCAGCTTGCCACTGGTGTAGAACGGGAAACATTTGTCTGGAATGGCACATTTGGTCAACCGCCACTGAAAGAGACAGTGAAGAGGTGGTTTGGCTAAGAACATGTGCCAATGGTAATTGAGCTTTGCGTGTCATTCTAGAAGTGCTCGTGTATTGCAAAGGCTTCAATGAAAGGTATCGAAAACAACTCTCGCATCGATGATGCGGCGGCCCGCTAGAGGTACAACACCGCTTCAAATGTAAGCGATTCGGATCTCTACGGCACGCAGATGCATGCGTGTCACGCCATTGAAAGGCCTAGGATGTTTGATGCTCGGCACGGGAGTGATGATGTAACTAAGCGGGACCTGCATGTCAACGGCTAAGGCGGAGGATTTAACCCCAGAATAGCTCCGATGCTGGATAGTGTATAAGTTGGAGTTTTTTCATCCTCATTATGACGCGACGACTCACAGAGTAGTAAACCAAAATATATCACTCTATTTAGGCTGGCGCAAGCAAAATAACTGACAACCTATTCTTCTCCAAGCTCTCGTCAGCAAAATGCTCTTATCAATGATAGCAACAGCTGTTCTTCTTGCTTATTGTGGGCAAGCACAGATCCGAGACCCAGGCGTCTATGGGCCGCCCCTCGAGATAGTGCATCTTTACAATGATGAATGGCCCACGGGTACACTGTGCTAACTCAAATGCCGGAGTGTGTTGACAAGTGACAGGTATTGCGGTATCGAAAAACGGTCGATTATTTTCAAATTATCCGGGTGGTTTAGACGCCAACAACACAAATAATGGAAGTAATGGGAAATACACCGTAGCGGAGCTTGTGGGAAACAGCGCGGAAAGGCCTTATCCTAATATGGAGATCAATAATCCACCTGGCGGTGCGATTAATTACTCTACGTATCCGCCCAGTATGTCGTATCCAGGGAAAGATATAAAGATAAGAGATGGAGCTCTCCGTAGCTAATTATCTTCCAGCTGGCGCAAACTATCAGAACTACCTCATTGGGGTTCAATCCGTTGTATTTGATCCTCTCGACCGGCTATGGATCCTGGATACTGGGCGCGTCCTTACACCAAATAGCATTTTAGTCCCTGCTTCATACGGCGGCCCTAAACTCGTTTGCGTTTCTTTAGCCAATAATTCCGTCATTCAGACTATCGTCTTCCCACCGACAGTCGCCTTTTCGGACTCGTATCTTAACGATGTGCGTTTTGACTTACGTGCAAGCTTGACTGAGTCTGGCGCCGGGGTTGCTTACATTACCGACTCGAGCACAGAGGGAAGAAATGGCATTGTGGTTGTGGATTTGGGCACTGGCGAAAGCTGGCGCCATCTTGACGGCACGCCCGAAGTGCGACCAGAGCGAGGCTTCGTTGCAAATGTCTGGGGAGATACTCTGTACTACATTCCTGGTCCTGGCCAACCACTTGCCTATACTCCCTTTGGATCTGACGGAATTGCCTTATCTTCAGATGGATCCGATTTGTATTGGACGTCTGTGGGCAGTCGGACACTATACAGTATTCCTACCAAGCGACTTCTTGACCGCAGCTCCAATTCAGAATTGCTAGCACAGAATGAAATTAGGAACCGTGGACAGAAAGGCGTGAGTGACGGTATGGAAACAGATTCCAATGGCTTCATATATGCTGGCAACATGGAGTCGGAAGCAATAAGCTTCTTCAATCCGAAAAATGCCAGTACGACGGCCTTTGTGAGGGATCCGAGGATTAATTGGGTCGATACGAGTAAGGATAACCAGATTATAGCAGAATAGAGGCGCTAATGCAATACAGTGTCCACGGGAAGCGATGGTTATCTGTACTTCACAGTCAACCAACTATCTTTTTCGTCTGCTTTCTATCCGGGAACAGATAGAAGGGTGAGACCGTTCGTACTGTTCAAGGCGAAACTTCCTGAGAACGGTACAAGAGTATACTTGCAGTGAACATAATAGCATTTTTCCTTTTCTAAATAGTAGTAGAATACAAGAGATCATCGATAGCAAAGGATGGAGTTGGATCTTCGTGGCGCAAGAATTACTTGTCCTACTATTTTAACCTCACAGCCACTATACATGACTTATAGTTTCTTATCATTTCCTAATTCGAACCTTGAACCCTTAGCTTCTAACCTTTCCCTCTTGCACCGCCGTGTCGTTGCCTTCCGCGGTGCCAATTCGTTAGGCGAGCCGTTTTCCGATTTCTTTCCCGTTCGGGAAATGGAATTTGACCATCATCTCACCAAGCCACGTACGTTGGGCTCAGCCGGACAATCACCGCTTGGCTGATCAGCTGTCATGAAACTTGAAGGATCCTGACGTTATAATTGTGGATATAGGAAAGATGGGCGTTCCATAGCATTGTATAAGGTGAGATGCTAGAATCTAGGGCTGAATACTGTACTTTCGGCCGATATACCACTTCTGGGAGCATAATGCACACAGGAACGGCAGCAAATACGTGTTCAACAGAGGAGAGAAGTACACTACACCAGCAGTATACTTCCCAGAGTTAGCTGGCCTGCATTCCGAGTTACTGGAATCACCAAGCTCACAAACGAATTAGATCATCCGCGGTCAAGGCTAGATGATGGCAGCTCCAGGCAATTCTCGAATCAACCGTCGTATCTATTATCAAACGCTCCATTGCACACCATCACGTCGAATAATTCTTCAGCATCTTATCAAAGTTCGCGCTCGTCCTTCTCCCAACCCGAGCTTCGGCGACTAAGCGGGCAGTTCAACGCGCCAACAGATGCCGAGATCGCACAACACAAGAAGAACAAAAAGCCCCGAGAAGGCTTAAGGGGAATGCGCCGATACGGGGAGCTAGATGCGACAGGAAATGAGGCCAGAAGTTTCGGGAATAGAGTCAAGACATGGTGGTCATCTTGATAGATGTGGCGACGGTCACAGGGTCAAGCAGGGCATACATATGATAGATCTAGGATACCCATTTCCCCATCATCTGCAAATGCCATGCTACAGCTATGATGCTCGTCTCGTAATCGGTGCACTTACCCATCAGTGGTGGCAGAGGCCGGTCCATGTCATTGTGCCTGCTATCATGACATCATGCCCATGCCTGGTACGGTTGCCGCACGCCAACCCCAGGAAAACCCCATACCCATGTCCAAACCCGTCCCGGCCCCACTGCTACCGTCCCTGCGTGCATCGTGTTCGTGATTACCAACGCTGCAATTCTTGATTTTGTGCATCTGCGAGCTGTGGTGCGGCAAAGGCCTTGTCCCTGCGTGGCATTGGGCGGCCGTGGTTGATTGGCCGTCATCCTTGCCCGTTCTGTTGCCTCAAGAGAAACATAGGCGATGGGTGGCCTTTACCTGCGCATGGCGCTGCAATGACGTCGCGCATTGGCTGTTGCATTTAAATATGCTCGTGAAGGCGCGACGCGCGGTCACGATGCAGACAGCTGAAGTTTATCCTTATAAAGTGAAGGCCCGAGTGGTTGTTGAGTTGGATGTGGATCGAGTCGGAGCGAAACAGCACGCACATCATTTTGTATACTATTACTGCACACGGCGTGCAAACAAGCCGACCAAGCGAGAAAGCTATACCGAAACATTCCGAATGCCATGAGCGAGATGCCAAAACCTACGGTGGCCGTCCGAGAAATGTCCAGCGGCTCATCCAACAAGTCACTCCACCACTCCTTGTCCTCCTTGTCCTCCTCATCCTCCAAACCTTCCCCGGCAAGGCATTCTTGCCAAGCTCCGTTAACGCCTGAATCGTCTATACAACAAAGATACGAACCAAATATCCGTGGGGGTCGCCATTCCAAACCTATGTCGCCATCAGTCGGGTATACATCCTTCGATCTCGACACTCCGCCAGCATATGAAGCTTCATACAACCCCTATAGCACAATCGCTGAGACAGCGAAGATGAGCAAGAGAGACTACGCCATTGCCATATCCAGATTGATGGGGAAGCAGTTAGTCCGGGGATTAAGAGAGAAGCCTCGGGACGGGAGCACACGGGAACGTTCAGGTAGTTGAGCAAAAAGAAATTCAAATCCGTTTACAAGTAAACATGTCTTGGATAGCCATCAATTCTCGTCTTAGCGTTCTAGCACTAGTTTGAATCAAGCCATCGGTCTCTCCAGCTCTTCGCCTCCGCTTAATATTAATAGAGCTTCATGTTTGACATTTCTTGTCGAGCTCTAAGTTGGACTCCGCACGACGTGAGCTTTTCTCGGACATGCTGAGCGGCTTTGCCGAGTTCGGGGTTTGTGTCCATTGGATAATTTTGTTTTGTTTACAGTAGGCTTGCGGAACCTCTGTTGTGGGGCCTTGGAAAGTGTCGATGCGGTTTTGGGTCGTCTTCTTAGTATCATCCGCTCGGCGCCTACTGAAGTCTCTCCACAAGCACGTCGTTTGGGCACTTTAGCTCGAGGATCGCACGAATAGACCCAATCTGCTTTTCGAAGCACTGTGCCGCATCAAGCCGTCTATGAGCACAACAGCAAGGTGCGCTCACCATTAATAAAAAAGATGTGTACACCTTCATTGACAAGCTCGCTAATGCGCTGCTTGATTATCCCCACTATCATCCCCTTGGGCCAGATTCTGCCAGCCTTGATATTTTCCTATGCAAGGGAGGCCCAGGGACCATCTCGCTTTTGCGTCTCTGCTCGGAACGAGCCGTCAGCACTGATATGGGCGCAGTGGCAGTGCTGCCGAAGCCGTTCGCATTGGATCCCCCGGTCTGGGCCAGGTGGACTAAGGACGGAGATAATTTGCAAGAGTGTGGAGAGTGAGGGTGAGTCTAGGTGTTGAGGGCTTGTTGTGGGTCGAGTGTTTGCTGAGCAGCTCGGCGCGCTGGCGGACAAGGCATTGGCATCGGAAAGGCACCCTCAAGCAGGCCCAGTGCATGTGGGGAGAGGTTGAGGGAAGGGTAAACAGACAGAAGGCAGACTGGCGGTGGTGCAACGACAGCCAGCGATGCGGGGTGGGCTTTAGCGACGTGGAGTCTGATTGGGCGTCGTGGTAGGCTGCTTCCTGCAGAGCTCTCTGTGTGCCTTTCGAGCATCTCCCCCTTCCCGCCCGCCCCCCATTTCTCTCCCCCGTTCTTCAGCCGCCCTCAAACTCTTTTGCGTCATGCTCAACCCTGCTTGAGCTGCCGCCTCAACGACTGCCCCTCGCTCGCTCGCTACGCGCCAAGCTCGTCCTATAGTTGCAGCCCCGCGACCGTCCTCCGTGCGGCTCACCGTCTACTCGCCCTCCAAGCAATTCCGCACCTCCGCCTGATTTCTCGCTGCGAGCCACCGTGATTGTGCGCCCACAACGCGTAACCATAGCCCCAGCGCGCCATCCTCGCCGCCTCTACCAGCACACCCCCCGCTCTCTGTATCTGCCCACCACGCCTGCCCTTCTGGCACTACAAAGTCCAACGCCGCAGCAATGCCTTGCTTCTTAGGCTTGGTACGTAACTCCTACTACATCTATGACTGCTCACTGCTGACCTACCTTCCCCCCACAGGCTGTTTCCATACGTAAAAGCAACTCTGTCTGCATGCCCACCGTCTTGCTAACCTGTCCACACAGACACGCCTAACGGACCTCTCCCTGAGTACTCGATACAGAAACACAACAGGGCCCACCGTATTACATCTTATATCCCCGTGCCGCCCGCTAAGGTCCCTGCTGGCTCGACAAAGCCAGAGCAGTCCACTTTCGCTATCTCTATCACTCTTCTGACCCCAGGTCTCCATGTGCCGTACTCGACCCCCAAAGCAACCCCCGACGACCCCAATCCGCGGCCTAAACTTGTCGGCGGTGCACCAGGTCTTGGTGGTGACCGCGCCAAGCAGGGTCCCTTGGTTGTTGCCTATAAACCTCTCACTTCATCACCGAACGAGACCATCGCCGCGTATATCTATTTCGACGGCAGGGCAAAGGAAGAGGTGGCCACGCTGCTGAGGCGTGGAGAAGAGACCTGGGTGAATTCACGGTGGGTCAGTGTGCCCGAGTCAGAAGGCGGTGGTCTCGCCGAGCGTGAGTTCCTGTTCCGCGAGGTAGGTCTGGAACGTTGGTTGAATGGCTTGGATCTGGAGGGCAAGGACATTGCAGCTACAATTGAGAGGAGGAAGCAGCGATTGGAGAAGAAGCGGAGAAAGCGGAGGGAGGGGCAGGCCGATGAAGAAGAATCACAGAGCAATGGTGTGCTTCGATATGGCGATAACCAAGATGCGCCCGTGGAATCACTCTCAGGCAACGACGATTTCTTCTCCTCTGATTCGGATACGGATGATGAGCCACCTCAACCGGAAGCAGCAGGACAGATCAAGGTGGCCCTCTTCCGTGTGCTCGCTAGTGGTGAAATCAAACGAGGCGAATACTCTCCGCAGTTTGATGCACACGACGATGACGATAGTGCAGCACAAAATGGAGGCAAGGAAGGAGAGGACGTCGACCATACTACAAGCTTTGCAAAGCCGAAGACCTTGGATCCCAAGTCTATCAGTACTCAGACCGTGACTGGTATCGATCCTCCAGACAAGCCATATGCTGTCTTTACCTTCTTGTATCGAGGAGAGCGTAAGTTCTACCACAGCCATTCAAACCGCTTCTTAAGCTAACTACCACTAGGCCAACTTCGCAAGATGGGTATTCTTTCTCCAGATAAGACGCAATCATCACCCGTAGCTACAAGGAGGAAGTCTACAGGCTTAGATCTCAGTGGTCTCAAACCGTTGAATGCTGCGTCGGGAACCAAAAATTTTGGCGGCTATCGTGATCCATCACAAAAAGAACCCAAGGTCAAGTCGAAGAAGAACGAGGACGAAATGGATAGTGATGCAGACGACGAAGATGACATCAAAGTGGAAGATGTGGAAGATGACAAGGAGCCAAGTGGAAAGGATATGTTATCTCCAGAAGACGCTCTGCGGCAAGGTGAACTTGCGGAGGGCGTTCGCAAAATTAAGGTGAGACCGCTCAGATAAGTGCAAAAACCTTCTACTGACGTATTGTAGCTTAAACGGCAACACTCTGCTGAGCCTTTGAATCGCACATCAGAATCTGTAAATGGTGGCAACTCAGGATCTCCGATATCCGGCACACCCATCTCAAATAGTGAAATAACTGCAGAGGCATCGACCAATCCCAAATCCTCAATTCCAGATCTCGGAACTGAAGGCACTGTTGGTTCGCCGTTCAAGAAACACCGTGCCTCCCTACCCGGTTTCGACGACAGTGTGAGGAAGAGTTTGGGTGCCACTCTCGCAGATGCCCAGAAAGAGAGGGGTCACTCCGAAGGCAATATTCCCGTGCCAAGTATTACGGAGAGCAAGATGGAGGAAGACGACGAGTTGTGACTCTGGCGAATGCAGAGCGCCTTAGGATGACGATTCAATACCCAGTCGAACAACATGGCGTTATTCTTATGTAGACCCTGATTGGAGGGCAACAACTCAAAGCTCCAGCATATGACCATTTGCACGGATGTCAACTATTCTCATTTCCCAGGTACCAGTGGAATTCAAATGGCGGGCTTGGTTACGAACGGAATTGGTTGGCCGGATCATTTGTTCTTGGTGTATAAATTTCGACCTATGGTCGAGAGGACACTCGCCTCGTGTTTTCCATTGTCAATTCTACCTGTACTGCCACTGCCACGAGCAGGTGCGTTGGGAAGATAGTATGTGAGAAGCATACTAGCTGGAACTGCATAGTAGCGGGAAAGAACTTGGGGCGGAAGAGGTAGTTCGTCTCTGGGATAGCTAGTTAATGCTGTACCGCCTTTGCTCTCATTGCTATTTGCAAATATTGGTGCCGAATTGGTTTTGACTTCAGGCGCATACACTACGAGAATTTGGACTACTGTTTGCTGCAGGTCGTGTCGCTAATCCATATGTTTAAGGATGAGACGGGAGTGGGGTAGATAACGGGGGGAAATAGTGGTTTTTGTGTACTGGGTAAACATTTGGCAAAGTAACATAATTCCTACAGTAAATTGTATGCCCTTTAGACCCACCAGCCCAACAAGTGCAGCTTATCATTTTCATGTCTTTTACAAGTATAAGGCTCAATATAGCATTCATCGTTTGCACTAGACAGGTTTCTTAAACGAACGCACCGAGGCCCATTAGTTTGGTTCAAGCGAGCATTTGAAGATTTTTGTCAACAATGTAAGCACAGACACGTTAACATAATCATTACAATTTGGCCACAATTGCCACAACCATACAATCGGCTTCATGGTCTAGTGGTATGATTCCTGCTTTGGGTGTTCATTCTCTCAGATTTGCAGGAGGCCCCGCGTTCGAATCGCGGTGGAGCCCGAATACGATTCTTTTTTCTATGTTCAACCGCCACTGTCAACTAGTTTAGTCAAAAAGCCTTGATTTTTGATGGGAGGGCGAAGCTGTGTGGAGTAGTTGTTTATAGTCTTTAATTTCCTCTGTTCTAGGATTCCTCACCGTCAACGAGTATGCTGATCTAAGAAAAGACTTTAAAAAGGACTGTTGTCAAGCGCCAGTGAGGCTGCAAATTTTTTTTTTTCACTTCACCATCATGCTAGAAACCAGTCCCCCTTGCAGTGAGATAATGAAGCGCACCTAGGATCTATATACGTAGCTCTAAAAGCTTCCCATAGCTAGAGTATCAGCTTTATTGCTTTGGTTTCCTGACCAAATACCACACTCATAATTTTCCTCCAAGTACAAAGACCACCAAGCGCATCTAGCCCCAAGGTTCAATTATCACAATACTTCGATTACTTTACTGCTTCAGCCCTGTCTTGTTTTGGATCTTATAGTGAGTCTTGTCTAATCTCTAATTTCCATATCATGATGATCATATGTATAACCACTCTCATCACTTTTGCGGTGAGCCTCACAGCAGCACTACCTTATGTTCACTGGGACGAATTACCGAAGCGCTTCAATAATCTCCTCGAAATTCACGACACACTCATCTGCATTGGTATCAACGTTAACAGCCAAGGGACACCTCGGCAAGTACTTTAGCTTCTTTCAGTAAATTTGTTATTGTACTAATAGAATAGCAAGAGGTATCGCTGTGATGGGAGCCTTCGCACAGACTCTGATGCCTTCACGCTAGCCATTGTGTCGCATGATCCTAATAGCAGTGGCATGTCGCAAGCAACATAAAGCATGTGCTATTGCAGCTCCCTCTGCATTGAAGCCGGGAGTGAGCACTGAAAGAATCAGCCAGGGGCATCTAAGTTACACGATACCCCTGTGTCAATTGAAAACACCATGGATATGTGATGAAAGAGATATTCAGGATGAAACATAGTTATCTAAGAGCTAGCTATTCATTGGTTCCCATCTAGTCAGCGCATCGAGATTTGTGCACACTTGGATCAATCTCTCCTCGCCGCTATCAAAATCCTTGAGCAAAAGATCGTACAGTAGATCTAATTGCGGAGTCCTAACATCGCTTCGGTCCATGTAGACAGCATTCCAGCCAGAGGCCTCGGCCCCTAAATAGTCTTTCCCAAGCGAATCACCTACATAAAGCTTTTCATATTCGTTCACCGACTCTCCGAAAGTAGCAGGATCCGATGCTAACGTCTCTTTCAGCATCTCTATTGCGGCATCGAAGATACGGTGATCCGGTTTTTCATAACCGACATCATAAGATAAGACAACGAATTGGATATCATTGTATGGTGAGACGCCTGCGATGCGGTGAGAGGGACCGCCCACGCGCCTGGGGCCGACTTTAAGTCCAAATGAGGACAGAACAGAGGCTACACGATCATCGGAGTTCGTGATTATCCCGACAACCGTTTTTTCCCATCTCCAGGTAGCTTCGTTTTCGGCGCGGGCTCGTTCTGTAGAGGCTTGCTTGAGCATGCGAAAGAAGGGTAGAACGTCTGGGTACATGTCGTATCCTTCACTCGTCGAAAACCGAACCAGTAGCTCAGATATTAAAGCTTCTGAAACTTTTTCTGAAGGGCCTATATATGGAGAAAATGTACCTTTAATTACCTTGGTCGGATTAGCAACGAAAGGTGGTCGACGGCAACGATGGGCATACATTTGTCCACCATTGTGTCGCTCCAAGTCCTGTTGCTCTACCGTAATTTGGGCTTCGGCTGGACTCTTTCTTGAAGGATTTCGAGAAGGAATTTTTGATCTCGTCAAATGCTGCTGATGGAAGCGTGTCCACGGTATGCTTGTGCGATTGATTGCTCGTGTTTTGGAGCCAATTTACGTTATGGCGTAGCGCAGCCTTACCGTAGGCCACTTGAATGGGCACGCTAGGATGATAGAGGGTTCCGAAAGCATCAAAAGCCAGGAACAGCTTGTTTCGAGCCAACAGCCGCGTTGCCTGCATGTTGTATGATGGAGAAGAGATGCGCAATGGTAGTGCTGAGGACCGAAACAGGCTAGGGCTGACTGGACGCGAATCACCTGAATCGGCCCTGCGTAACCGCAACAAGATAAACTGTAATACTCTGCTTGTGAGCGCGAATCCACCACATCATGCGACTAGAAGTTTGTACTTTCCTTTAGATGAGATAAACCAAGCAAGCGCTTGCTTGCATAATGGCGTCGGCTTCTGTATTCACGGTCAACAGCTTCTGCTTCAGTAAAATGTGCCATACACGGTCTAGCCGAAGGAGCGAGTCCTTCCTACAGTTTCCAAGCGTAGAGTATCATGTAGAAGGTACCTTGGAGCTCATTGATTACTCTTACTTGGACCACCGTTCAAGAGGTTTAAAGGCAGCCCTATCGTTGATCATCTTTTGTCTTTAGACCATCCCCAATTTCAGAAGCAACCGACGTCAGCATACCCCTCCCAGTTTTCTTCCTCGTCTTTTGCTTCAGTCCTTTGGCTTGCTCCGGGTCTTCTACTTCATTACCCTATCTCAATCTTATCCACCTCGGCTCCTCCATTGAAGTAATGTCCTATATCATTGACCCGCCCAGTGGCCTCAGACAGTTGCATGCCGCCTCTCGACGCCGCTCACACGGCGTCGAGCTAAGGCATTATGCACAAGCGCAATTAGCCCCTATCTCATCATCATCCGGGACGATCTCTCTACATAGAGGCAGGTTTGAACCGTTGAGCGGTGAAAACATAGTGGTAGAAGACAAATACCCCGGACCTGAGCCGACAGGCGATGATGAGGATTAAATTCAATGGTTTTCAGACACCCTGTGTGCCCCCTACCGCTAACGGGGCTTCTCTTGCTTCTAGGTCCATTACTCCGCTCTCTGCTCAATCGCTTCGCCCATTCATTGGCTGTACTTCGCGTCGACCACATATGTGACCTTGGGCTGACGGCGAAGACGGCAATGGGGGTGATGGTGAAAGTGCAGTATTTGTAAAGAGGACCTGCTAATCATTGGTCCTGCCTGTGCTCAACAACTTGATGCTGCGGGCCCATTTAGTCAAAATATGGAGTGCAACTACTAGTTAGAGTCGTGGCTAAGAAATCAACAGTACAACAACATTAAACAAGCTCCTTTTCGTCTGATGCCCTGCAACTGCATTTAGTTACCCTTGTTGGCACCCAGCTTCTACTCAACATTGAGTAAATCGGCCGACTCATCTTTGCAGGATCTTTCGGATGTTTCTACTTCTTTTAGATAATGCAAATGGAAGTGTGTCGATAGTATGTCGAATGATGGGAGGTGTGGTAGGCTCGAGGGGTAGGTGCCAAAAAGGGCTAGGGTGGATCGGGTGTTTGTGACGAGGCGCCGTGAGGTAGGGACACCTCAACCGCAACTGAAGACGCCCGTCTACAACTCGACGGCACTATGGCACCTACACCCTCCAAGAACAAGTATTCAGTGTTACTGCCGACATATAATGAGCGCCGAAACCTGCCCATCATTACGTGGCTGCTGAACAAAACCTTTACAGAAAAGTACGTGCCCCTTCTTTCGGCGCATCCACCAGTGGCTTCAGTCCTGACATTGTCGTACCAGTAATCTCGACTGGGAGCTCATTATTGTCGACGATGGCTCGCCAGATGGTACACAGGAAGTCGCTGCCCAGCTTCAAAAAGTGTACGCTCCACACATACAGGTTCGCGCCCGCGCTGGCAAGCTGGGTCTCGGCACCGCCTACGTTCACGGGCTGCAATTCGCGACTGGCAACTTTGTCATTATCATGGATGCAGACTTCAGTCACCATCCCAAATTTATCGCCGACATGATACGTGTGCAGAAGACGGCGAACTACGATATCGTTACTGGCACACGCTATGCGGGCAATGGAGGGGTCTACGGTTGGGACTTGAAGCGAAAATTCGTGAGCAGGGGCGCCAACTTATTTGCAGACACAGTACTTCGACCTGGCGTCAGCGACCTGACTGGCAGCTTCAGGTTGTACAAGAAGGCGGTGCTGGAGAAGGTCATCCGGAGCACCGAGAGCAAAGGGTACACATTCCAGATGGAGATGATGGTCAGAGCCAAGGCCATGGGTTGTACAGTGGCCGAGGTGCCCATCAGTTTTGTAGATCGTCTGTACGGCGAGAGCAAGCTTGGTGGGGACGAGATAGTTGAGTATGCCAAAGGTGTGCTCAACCTGTGGCTGAAGGTCTAAAATATGGAATCTTCTTCGGCGTTGGCGTTGAATACTTGGAGGTCATCTTGGCTTGATCTTAGAGCACCATACTATCCTCTACCCCGCATATGGACAATTATTAGAGAGTTGTAAGGTAGCCAGTTGATCTCTGGATTGTGGCTCTGAGAAAAGAAAAGTCGGATACAATATCACTTTTTGAAAAACTTTAGGGTAGGAGCATAATGGCGAAAGGGCTTGTTACAAGGCTTTGGAGAGCTTCTGATGGAGTTGGCTAAATCCGACCTTTTCTTCCTCAAGAGGGAGTGATTCCGACCTTTTAGCTGGCTGCATTGTAATCACCTGACAAGATACACTCCCTTTCATGCAAGATACACATCTTAAATCGATGGGTATATAATACATACTACGCAGCAAAAAAAACTTGCAGGTAATAGAAAAATGCTTAACCCACCCTGCGTGATAAAGTCGGCCTGTTACTGTCCTATGCTCAAACAGGACGGTAGTTGTTCTACCCTACGATCAACAGAGTTTGCGGACAATGTAGTTAAAGCTTTAATATACTCAGCGTACTACATCTACGCTATGCTCATTTGTTCAAGCTTGTAGGTGTTCCGTCACTCACAAAAGTAAAAAATCGGAAGTTGCTAGATACTACTATATGAGGACCCTTTGTTTTCGTCTGTTTATTTTCTTAACCCTTTTTTAAAGGGTCCCCACGGGGGTGTTGCTATAGCCAATTTTTTTCGCTTCCACACAAGTTCCGCTTACCCTAGCCCTGGCCTCGTCAGCGGAAATGTCGGGTCAAGTGTTGCTGATTCGTAGCATCCGCATCTCCTTTTGGTAGCATGATCCGCAAGAATAAGCTGAATACTAAATAGAACTTTACTCTCATATGATGGTGGACTAATGCAAAGGTTTCAAGACGTTCATGGTCGCGACACGTTTGGCTCTTTCCTGTTTCGGCCTCGGCTTATGAATCAAGGACACCAGACAGTCTTCCCCAGCAACAAACTCCCCATCCCACACACCTTATAAGTTGGCATGTAATTATAATTTGAATGGGGTTATGAATCAATGCCGAGCCTTATCACCTTGATTTATAAAGAGAAGGATTCGAGTGACCAGGCGTCCAACCGAAAAAAGCTGTACTGCATACCATGACACTGCAACATCCTTCCGTAACAGGGCACGTGTATGCGTATAATACTTACCATTCCTTTGTGCGTTAGTCCTCGGTTTGAGAGCTCCTTGGCTGCAGTCTTATTCGCTGTGCACATTGTGCACATTTGCCGACCCTCCCTCACTGCCCCTCTGTTATTATTTAAGTGTCCTCCATCGCCCCCATCATCTCAGACCACATTTCCACGCGTCTCAAACATAAATTCTCGCTCCTGCGCATAAATTGCCAAACTTTTGCGTACTTGCAGGGTATTCAAGTATTGAACCCCTTTTTGCTTACTTCAGCGGCCCCTTTTGCTATCCATCGCTCCACCATGCCCACCCTCACCATCAAGCCCGGCGCCACCGTCTTGGTCACTGGAGCCAACGGGCTGATTGGGAGTCATATTGTAGACCAGCTATTGAAACGAGAATACCATGTCCGTGGCGTGGTGCGCGATACCCAGAAGTGCCAATGGCTATATGAATACTTTGATGGCAAGTATTCTGCTCGATTCGAAATGGTATCTGTTCCCGATATGACCATCGAAGGTTGCTATGACAAAGTCATCGAAGGTACGCAGCCCTCCCAGCATACCCTACCATATGTGCAACCAATAACATGCGTTTCAAAGGAGCCGAAGGTTTCATCCATGTCGCTGCACCACTTGGTAACCTGGGCGGCGATAAGACTGAAGTAGTCGTCTCCATCGCAGTCAAATCCAATTTAAACGCACTCAAAGCTGCAGCTAAGACGCCCAGCATCAAAAGCGTTGTTTACACTTCTTCCTCTATCGCCGCAACGTCCCCCAGTGTCGGAGTCGAGAAGGTTCTCGATATGTGGACTTTCAACGAAGAGATTGTCAAGAAGGGATGGAACCATCCTAAGGATGAACCAGATGCCTTTAGGACTTGGTATACATATGGAACAATGAAAACCGAGTCAGAGAAGGCATGCTGGAAGTGGATAGAAGAAAATAAACCAGGCTTTGCGTTCAATGCGGTTGTGAGTCCACGCGTAGGCGGATTTGAGGCATAAAATTTAACCAGACTACCAGCTACCGAATGCCAATTTCAGCAAATTACTTGTCCCTAAGGAGCAGGGTGCGCCTTCGACTATCGCGTGGGCCAAATCTGCCTTTACTGGCGAACAATTTGAGTTTCTCAAAAAGGTCGTCGAGCCCCGTAGGTCTCCATATCTTCCTAATATCTCGAAGTTAACAGGATTAACCATGGCCGTTGTAGAATTTTACATCTCCACAGAGGACTGTGCTCTCCTGCATATCTCTGCTCTTATCCACTCCGGCGACGTAGTATCCGAACGTCTCTTTGGCTTCGCTGAGCGATGGAACTGGAACGACATACTTACGGTGTACCGCAAGGCGTTTCCAGATAGGAAGTTCCCAGAGAATCTCCCAAACCCTGGCGTGGATGAGACGAAGCCGCCAACACAACGTGCGGAGGAAATTGTAAAGTGGGTAAAGGATGGGCAAGGATGGGATGCCCTTGAGCCGAAAGTCTTGGAGATGGCGAGGCAATTTGCAGAGCTTTACTAACGCAAATGAATGAATATGATACATGGTACGAGAATTTGCTTAGCGCATGTAAGAAAACTATCGGCTTTTCTGCTTAAACAGTTACATACATAGCCGATACATGAGCCGAAAGAAGATTCCTTTGGTATTTAGAGACAACGTGCCAATGCAGTTTTTCATAGTGCTCGATAACATGCTGAAATGCGAATGTTTCCTCACCACGCGGTACCTCTATATTAAACGCCTATGTCCTCGACTCTTAGCAATCCACTATGCATACCTGCAACTGCCCAAGTCCCAAACTTCATATTCTGATTCCAAGCTAAATTTGTGACTGCAGAATTTTGCTCGAACACTGAAATGAACTTTGCACCATCGTGATTTAATTTTTCTGTGCCATGGCCCAACATGATTTTACGTGCTTTATAGCCTTCAGTAATACGGACAAGAGGCTGCGATGAAAGAAGACTAGCCAAGTCTGGCTGCGAGTCTAGTCCATGGGAGGTTCCAGAAACACTATTCGACATAAGCTCTGACGTTGTTACGATACCATGAATATTGCCAGTATTAATGGACTGTAAGTTCTGAGTGGCGTCCGCCTTGATTGTTCTGACCTGTCTCCACTCATGCTTGAACCATATCTGTTCCCAAGGCATATCCTTGCTGTTGAGGACCTTACATATTGGGTTCGTTGTTCCCACACTACCATCTACAGTTCCAATCAAGACGCCTGGATGGACTAAACTTGTGGCGCACGCAAATATCGCACTGTTAGTGCGGAAAGTGTATATCGACTGATAGTAGCGTCGGGTGGTGTTATGTCGGAGCATACAATATTCGTCAGGCATGATGAATGACTGCGTATGCTCATGCCAAGCTTGCGTACTGGTGAACATACGGCCGCGTGGCGAGAAGCAAGAGTCTGCTAGAGGGGAGCGCAGATCTATGAGGCGAGCGAAACCATCAGCGACAGTGATAGAGACAAATTGAGGACGTGAAGGGTATCCGGAGGCTAAAGTGACTATATATGTATTGCCAATCTCTTGAAAGAACCAAGGTTGGGGTGAAAAGCCTCTGGGGTTTACTATGTCCGGAGACGGGAACATTCCGGGTCGAGATAGAGTCCAGATCGCGAGTATCCCTGAAGCAGTTCCAACTGCAATGGATGTCGCTGAAAGCCAGCATAAACAGGTTGGAAGCGTGTCATGAAAGCCTACCTCGAAGGCAGCATTTGAATAATACACATAACGGGTCTGGGGGGAACCAGCTTCAGGCTTGCGATGTGAGACTTCAAGCACCCTGACCTTGCCATCAGACCAGATACTAGCGAGTAGCCCTAAGCGTACGATCCCATCGCCAATTTGATCTGCAGAGTCTTCTGCTCCAATAGGCCACCATCTGACTGATCTGGGCGCTCCCCAGGCTGTGCAAATCACCTGCTCAAGCCTTGGCTCCTTTACTGGATCAAGATCACCATTCTCGGTCGAATCGAAAGCCCACACCTGTATCGAGGCAGGAAATGGTTTTGTCGCTGTGAAAGCTGGTGCTATAGGATTTTCCATATGCTTGCACCTGTATCCAGTCGGGTCATCCTGCTCCACGGCGACTGCAAGGTACTGAGTAGACCCTTGCTCATTGGTAGCCCATTGTGCATCTTTGATCCTTGAGCCAAGGTTGAGAGTCCAACCCCTCCGCCTGGGGTGTGATCCAAAGGGCTCTGACGCACTCAAGTAGCTACCTCGTTTAAGCGTGTATACCCGCTGATTTTTAATGTCGCCCATTAAAAGATTGAGTGAATCTGGCCCGTTGACTACCATGTAAGTTTTCCCTTCATCCTCATTCAGTTCTCTTGTTTCCTGGCCCCTCGCAAACGCTTCTCGACCCGCAAAGGTGTACCAGTCCCGCAGGGATTTTGTTTCCCTCTCTTTTGCGCCCTGAGAAAGAAAGAAAGAAGGCGCTAGGCTTCCTGCGGACCGACTTGGTAGTGTCCCTTGGAACAGCCATTTGTCTCTCGTCCTGAAAACTGGCCAGAGATCGTCGTGGGTGGGTCCAAAAAGAGTTTTGAGGCGATTTTCCTGGCCTCCCAAGCCCCATTCCTCTACAATCCGCTGTCGAGGCCTATTTTTATCTACAGTCTTGTTAGCTTTGGGAATGCTACGAGACCCGGTAGCGTTCGGGGTACTAGTTCTACGGGGCGCAGGCTGCAGTTGGTGGACAGGAGTACCAAGTATACTGGTATCAATCTCATGATCGGATGCAGCCGTCATGATGGATGCTTCGCGTAATACGTTTGCAGTCCCGTCGTCTTCCTCTTCCGCCTCTTCGGTACCTTCAATGAATTCGTCTGCATCGTCCTCGTCGCCATCTACTGGAACAAACTCGTCAGGATCTCTGACATTTTCAGAGCCCTCTTCCTCCACATCAGCATCTTCTTCGGCGTCCGAGTCCGAGTCGTCCAGAAACTTGAACTGATCTTTGTAGCTGTAAGATATCTGTTGATGGCCGCTACGGCGACGCGGTCTGCCTTCTCTAGGATTAGTAACTCTACTCTCTCAGTCCAAACTGGCTGAAGAAACATACTGGCAGACATTTGATCAGACTTTACGGGGTTGCTAACTGTAGTAGGTTTGTAAGGGTTGGGTCACTGATAAAAGTGACAGAGATTAGAGAAGGCCAATAACACGTAAGGGCTGGAGTCCGAGTTGTAATGTTTTGGTGCTTAGTGAATGTGCTCATAAAAAAGTGGGTACTCCAAAAAAGGGAACGAACGAGTTAAAATTCAAGTCTTGTTGCGGGGTTGGAAGCCCCGCCGCACAGACCCTTTCATTGCCATCACACTAGGGGCCTTGCGACTGACACAGATGTGCTGCATTGTTGCTATACGCAAACTAATTATATATTTTTTGAGAGGAAATGCTACCATCAATCAAAGAAAACCAGCTCAGTGCATCTCGCACTGAGTACCACGGTGGTATGGTCTAGTGGTATGACGTCGCGTTGTGGCCGCGCCAGCCTGGGGTAGGTTGGCCCTCTCCTGAGAGGACTTATAGTCACAATGTAAACAGTGTACTGACTGTACGAACAGTTCGATTCCCAGTACCGCCAAACAGCTTTGAGCTTCTTTTTTGTCAGGTCGAAGATAGGCTACACTAGCATATAACTGGTTAGATCATGGCCAAGCAAGTCTTAGCGCATCTTCCGACGAAGCATTTTTTAGACAATACGTAATACATCGACGCCAACATTTGTACTGGCACTGACTGGATTGAAGATGAGTTGTGTTTATTTTGCTTAGTCTCGTCTACCCTTGGCACACCAAGTCATCGGTGCCGCGCTGTTCGTGGCATAACCGTATTTCTATTATCGTGCTCCTATTCCTGGTAAACTGCCCTACTTGGCCTTTCCCATACCCTTGCTCTTCTTGCAGTCTAGCACTCGGCGATGGCGGTGGTTCTGTGCTATCCTCCACCGTACATATAGAAGAATGGCATCTTTTATACCAACAAATAGACAGCCCCCAACGATACTTCGACCCCACCTGGCCTGGAGTAACCCGCTCGGCTGTCCTGATGCAGGTGGCGTGACCCATGATGAGGGCAGGACGTATTCGAGAGCTTTGCCTATGGCAGCGGCAATTGATGGGAAAACGAGGGGTGAGAGTATTGTGTCAGATATGCTGAAGTCGAAATTGAGAGGTTCTCGGCGGAGGCGTTGCCGACGAGGTGGTGCAGGCCTTCGAGGAACATTCGGCTCCGGCACAGCACCATCTTCGACAGGAGGGGCGTTCAGCGGGTGTGCGGGCCCACGAGCGATGGGTACCGGAGGATTTTCTGGTGCATTATGGTTATCTGCTGCACCGCCATTATTCCAGTCTGCGAAGACATCCAGCTCTACGTCAAACTGCGCGGCATCAGCCTCAACTTCATCGTCTGTGTCATCCTCAGCCATGGCGTCCAGAATGGCTAAGCGGTCGTCTTCACCGGCGGCGTCTGCGTCCACAGGGTCCTCAGTGCCAGCCCTAGGTTGTATCTCCTTGATCCATCTCTGTTCATGTGGCAAGCAGACATGCTTGTAGAATGCATTATAGATGCTCCTTGCGTATGGAAGAGCAGCAATGGTGAATGCAGCGCTTGGTGGCCAGGTAAGCTCCGACAGAGTTTGCCACCGTGCTTCTCCTTCACCTGCGAAGAAAATGAGCGGTATGAAGGGCAGAATCGGATCTGCTATAGTCGACCTGCTCATCATGAGTACCGCTGGAATCATGGGCAGGCCGATATCCAATCTCCAGTGATCGTGCAGGTGGTATAACAACCGCATCGGCAGCCATGTGACGTGGGTATTCAATGTTTGCTGTAGTGGTGCCATGATCCGTTTCGAGTCCTCAGGCCCAAATATCTCAAACACCATATATTTCCCTATTGAGCGCAATGTCGCGTAGACTCCGGTACCAGCTAGGACGACATAGCCGGGAAGCATCATATAGCGCGTCAGTCGCTCTACTACCCGCACAGTATCCACAACAACATCGCGAGGCCGTTCAATCCGTATCTCAGACTTGCACTGTGGACACAATATCTTCCCTGACTTGCCAGCGCGCCGTCGCGAGCTGGGTGCCTCCATGTCTGCAACCCAGTCTAGCAGACAGCTTTCATGTGCTACAAGGACACAGGGGCAGGGCGATCGCCACTCCGATGATGTTTCGTCATCCTCAGTCTCGTCGTTGAAGCATATCCAGCACCGGCGGGGCTCATTGTTCGTAGGCTGCGGTGCATCTTGCGTGGGTACCTCCTGCGCTGTCTCGGCTGATTTTGCGGTCTCAGGGCCATGAGAGTTCAGAAGGACGGTCTGCGAGTCAACGGATGATGCAGAGAAACTGCTTGTTCGTATCACATGGCTTGGATCCGAGCTCGACGGTTCGGCGAGTGGTGATGCTCTTCGTTGCGAAGCTGGGCGCTGGGACGGCAGTGAAGCCATAGCTAACGATAGGTAGTCAGAGCGCGCCTCAGGAAGCGGGTGACAAATCTAAAGTTTTTCTGCCAGGACCGCGTTTCAACGGGGGGGCCGAGTAGAGGTGGTTCAAATATGTGAGTAAGAGGTTGGTTCGCTGAGGGCGCGCCTAGGACGTCATGAGGTGAGCGAGTTGACCCTTGGGGCACGGGACGCCGAGGCACAACCACATAGAGGACGCTGAATATATTTCATTAGTACTCCAGCAACTCGGCTAGGTCGTTGTTCTCATTAAATCAAACATTTCACGGCTACAACTTCACGCATCTAGAGATTATGAGATGTTTGTCCTCTTTCAGCGCTGCGGACAGCGAAAAATATAATTATGTTCGACTCTTCATTCGAAGTAGCTACCATCCCTCTATCTTATACTCAAACGTTCTGTCACCCTTCCCCTTCGCTATCGGCTGTGCGTCTCTGTCGTAAAGCGTTCTTTCAAAGTAAAACACAGCGCCTTCCTTGTCTACCAATATTATGATATTTTTCTGCGTTCCGTATACACCATCGGTAGCATGAGCAGCCTTCTGCTTGACCACGTCGCCGATCTCATGAGCGGGCATCTTCAGTTCTTCCAGATCATCTCGCCCAATGGATGGAACAAAGATGCTGTGTCGGAGCTGGTTCATGTACATGTCCCATTCTTCGTTCTCCTTTTGCTTTGGCATAGTGTCGGTGCTTAGAATGTCCAATAGCCGCTGAACGAGTTGATCTCGCGTTTCGCCCAACTCCACACTCTTTACAATGGCCTCCTTCGTCCACTTCTCACCATTGATAACTTTTGGCCATGATCGATCGCCGTAGGCAGCATTGCTAAGCGCATGGGTTTCCCCAGGTTGACTGGCAAGCCGAATGACCCCGTGTACGTCAGGGGTCCGGTTTGAAATGATTCCAAGGCCATTCTTCCCGCTTTTTACAGCGTCCTGCGCGAAACCATATAATAGACTGAAGCCTCCAACGCCTTTTACTCCATCCTCTTCAATCATGCGCTTGGCAAACTGCTCTGACGACTCGTTTGCTTGCGGATCCGATTTGAGCCATGCATTAGGGATAAGACCTCGACTGCGCGCCCCTTGGACTATTTCCTCATTTTCTTCGCGATAGTTTGTCAAAACCGCAACCCGGCCCTGCCGTGTCATCCCAAGCCATGTTCCGTGTGCTGGTCTGTGTAGATCGTAACCGCCGAGCACTTGGTCATTAGGCGAAGGCCACCATGTTGCTTCGTGGGTTGGGCGGTGAAGATATTCCTGAACAGAGGATCAGTGGACAGGATGGTGATTGTAGCATAACACCTTACATCTCGATTATTCAAAATGATCAATGGATACTGCGGATGCTCTGTTGTCACAATGGCGATACACATCTTTGAGGGCTAAGGTAGAGCGCAATGGAGGGACTGGGGATCAAATATTGCAGAAAGTGCGGCCTCGCGAAGGATGGAGGCTGATGCGGACAATGGGGTTTGTTAACGTGGACGAATGGTGGAGGAGAGGCGTCGGCGCTACACTATTTTATGCGGTGAATCGCTGGCAGGAGCATTGCACATGCACTCGGTTTCTGGGCCCATCGTGTGACCGTTCAGCAAAGCTCCGGACTTCTCCGATGGTGAGTCTAGGCAACGGATAGACAGGCATCGTCTGAGCGAGACGTGGACGCAGCTGATTTTCAGATTCTGATGTCCGGAGAGGCGTGAGGATGACATTGCAGCGAAAATAGATCATGAGAGGGCCCAGCCGGCACCTGGGCCTAGTGGCTGCGAGAGTCCATCACGTGCCTGCTAACTGCTTCTGAAGGCGGCATGAAATGACGCGTTCGGGCAGGGACCGGGACGCGAGCCGATTTAGAGCTCCGCAGCCCTACGACACATTCATGCCCGCTGCATAACGGCTTCTGCCTGCCATTCGGCGCATACGTTCAATCTTCCACACCATGGCCAACTTCGCGCCCTACCAGGACATTCCAGAGACTACCCGCGTCCTGAGTCCGCCGCCTCTTGCATCACCCCGAATCGCATCGCCGCGTGCCTCCCTTGATCGATCGCGTACCATAGGCACCGCTGCTGTTTCGTCGCCCACAACCCAGTCATATCAGCAGAGGGAATACTTTGGCGGGCATGCAGAACCAGAACGTGTAGCTTGGAATACGCCTGGCGGGTTTGGTAGGCCCAGGGAAGACGTGGAGCTGTTCTCGACAAGCATCGGTTTGAGGATGGACTACGCAGCCTGTTTAGCCTACCTCCTGCTTCCCCCTGCAGGACCTGTGCTACTTCTGATCTTGGAGCATCGAAGCGACTATGTGAGGTGTGTGTGTGTAATTGAAGCAAAAGCTGTGAATGAGGGCTCACATTAGGTTCAGGTTCCATGCATGGCAATCGAGTCTGCTCTTCGCCTTCATTTTCGTCATCCACATAATCTTCTCCTGGTCAAGCATAATTTCATGGCTCCTGCTAGCCGGAGACGTAGTCTTGATAGATTTCCTCACCATGCATGCCTACCAGGATGGTCAGTTTTCTGCCGATTCACCAGTCCAATCGCTTACTCCAGCATAGCATCCACCCTTGATCGATACAAAATCCCCTTTTTCGGTCCACTTGCAGACTCCATTACAGATGACGAGTGATTATGGGAATGGCGGCTTGGTCATTGTTCACTGGAGCTTGTATAGAAGGCATGGCGCAATTTTGGCGTTACTGAGCTATTTGACGACAACCCCTACGGTCCATTTGTTTTCAAGATTCATAACTCAAACCACCTAGGACAGGTTTGAGACTCGACAGGTAGAAATCAGTTAATATCACGCAATCTGTGCATTTGCTTCCATGGGTGACTGATCTAGAAAGTGAATCAAGTGTTGTTCCTTCGTAGACATGAAAGCAGGCTTCTAGCTACCATCCTCAGCCAAACCTTTCTTTAGCGATAGCCTTGAGATAATCCATTGTCTGGGCCTCTTTCGCCCTACGATCCGCTAACCTTTCCTCGCGTTCGGCTGCCCTCGCGCGCATAATCTCCTCCTTCCTAATTTCGCGTTCGTTTTTTTGACGGTCCATATCTCCTTTGCGCCTCATGTAAGCTTCCATACCATCGTCGCCCATCAAATCAGCGTCGCCCACCTCCACGTCTCCACTTTCTTTAGCATCACGAAATTCTTTAAGCGTACTCGTTGTTTCGCGTTTTTTCTCTAACTGCCGCTCTTTAGAACCGGGGTCCGCACGGGGAGCCAATTCTTCTAGACGTTCTTTCTGCGCTTTCCGTTCCATCGTGCGCTCATAGCGAATGTCATCCACGTAGTTGGCTTGTTCACGCGCACGCTCCTCATCTCTGATTTCATTCCTTAGAGCCAAGTCGTCAAAACTGGGGGCCGTTGGGCCATGCCCAAGGTGTTTGGGAATTCCTCCAGGCGGCGGTGCCGGTCCAAAGTCGTCATCATCACTCTGGGGGGCCGCATCCCTACGGGTACCGTAGTCGGGGGACACGCGCCGCACCCGATCAGCCGACTCACTTTGTAGTGCCTGTGCCGTTTCTTGGGCAGACTTCAGCATCATCGGGTCGTACCAGCTTCGCGCGAGTTCGCCCCGGTTCCTACATGGCATTAGATAGCTTCCAGAGCGCAGTCAACCACCCGTAGCTTACCAGCGCCCAACGAAGCTCTTCCAGCGGCCTCGAGCCTCGCGCTCATTCAAGTCATCGAGGTCGATTTGCTTCTGTATGTCGAGGTATGACTGAAAAAGCGGTTTGTACTCTTCAAACCGGCGAGTAGATAGTTCGTTTGCATTGTATGGTAGTTCTGGACGGGAGCTAGGCGAGCGGGTACGGTGTCGTCTGCGTTTATGATCTCTTTCGATTTCAGGTCGGCGGCTTTCGCGAAACGGAGACCTTGATCGCGATCGGGTGCGCCATTTGGAAGAGCGGCTGTCAGAGCTTCGCGCCATAGTGCTGTTGTTGAGAGCGACACTGGGGGTAAGTCGCATGACGCCGAATTGTCTATCGATAATACCCTTGCAAAACTAGACTAAAATATTGACGTCTCCCCACCATGATCAGCCTACGCTCATCCATCGACAGGCGATTATCAGTGGATAATAAACGTCTAACCACGCTCAAGCCATAATACTCGTAATTCTTACGACTGAAACAACTTAGTAGTTTGTGCAATCTCTTCGTCACACAACATTAACACCAACTGCTCCTCGATCTTCGTTTCTTCCACAGGCGCGACTATACTCCACATGAGCATAGATGCGGGCGTTGATCCCCTCACTAGATGTTGAATACGAACTGGCAGCCGCAGATCGTACTTCCGCCACCAAAATTCCGAGCGGGGTCAACTCGCCATCCGTTATTTTCAAACACAATGAGCCCTCATCCTCGCCTGAACCATTTGCCTTGCTTGATTAGTCGGATTCATCATGGAGACTGCATATAAAGTCTATAGGACCTGCATTCTTTACCCTACTCTGTTCTTTTCTTGTGTTTTATCCACAACACAAGGATATTCCCCGCACACCCCAAAATGTCGCTTTTCACCATCCTATTCAGTGCAAGACGTGCTTGCTAACAGTGAAGAATTTGTCTGGGATTTGTTGTATTGGGAAGGAAATTTTCATCAAAACAACGTCGGCTATAACTCCGCGAATGGAATGACTTACGACGGGACCCTTCTTGACCCGACCAGTGGCATTGCTAACCTGGCTGGCCTTCACCAGTTCAGTGCAGCAAGTAAGGAGTCGATACACATCATGATACTAGCTCATGCTGTCGCCGGCGATCCGCTGGCGGCTCGGTTTCTTTCACCACATGTGCCTCACGACGCGCCCCGTATCGCTGTTGAGATCCTGGAGACAAAATTGCAAACATACCTCAAATTCAACGAAACTTTCCCCGGCTTTGGTGGGTTCCTGCCGTGGTTTGCAAATAGCGGCACCGCCATTCAGCCAACTTGGGACTGGGTAAATCGCGTGCCAGCTCTAGATAATGGGTATGTACCACTGATTGAAAATCGCATTAACATTAACTGATTTCGCTTGTGAACAGTGAGCTACTCTGGTCTGTATATGGCGCGATTAGTGTTCTTGACAGTACCAAAAATAAGGAATACTTAAGCTTGGCAAAGCGTTGGCAAAGTTGGTTAGACTACACCAAAAACACGGCGGCAAGGGTAAATACTAATTTTATATACCCTTTTCGAAGTATATCTGACACTGACAGGTGTTTTACAACGGGACCGGACGAGTCTGTGCAGTGACAGCAATCCGCAATCAGAGCGCCCCAATTGATGGACCGAACCAAATGTACGCGTGCGAAGGCAGCCAAACCCTAAACGATCCGTATGAGGGCGAACTGTTCACGTGGTGGTTATATCTATTTTCACCGGATCTCTCTGCTTCAGATAGAGAAGACCTCTGGGTCGTGAAAAGACCGCAGCTCGTGTCGGTAGAATGGCACTCCAACTCTTCCATCGAGGACGTCACCGTCCAGAAGGGGTATTGGTTCTCAAGCCATGAGCAGTGGAAACTACTTGAGATGCCGTACATAGACGTGCGCCTAGTCAAACAAGTATTCCAAAACGCTGAACGTGTGCGGACCTGCAATTCGCGTTCACACGGTATCCCAGGGATGTATGCGTCCGTCAATAACATCACAGACAGTTCTGGGCAAATCTTAGGCTATATCTCCAATGCAGGTGTCCCAAGCGTCTCATTTCTACCAATGCAAGAGCTGGATGTTATTACTCCATATTCCGTGTTTCCAACCGTTTTATTCAACCGAAGTGTTGGGTTGGCCTGGTGGAAGAATATGGTGGATGGTAAAGGCATGCAAAATCCATACGGGTCGACAGAATCTGAAAAAATCGATGGCACGGGCATTAGCAGCTTTGTATCCTGGGATAGTAAGATTACTACCGTGGCTGCGATTCTAGGTGGGGTTGTTGATTCCGTAAGAACGAAACTCAAGAAAGATGGTCTCTATGATGAGTTCATCAAAGTAACTCTAAGGGAATACAGTCTAGTTTTTGGCGAAGCGTTGCCGGGAGATGACTCGGAACTTTGCTTACCTGGTATCCGCGTACCAAATACAGGAATCATAAGAGATTATGCCTCCTGTCAATAAGTTAACACGACAGAAGCCTTCATACAACATCAAAATACATGCTGTATAGTGTCACTCTTCTATGCAGGATGTTTTAGAAAGATAAATCAACATGTAGTTCTCCGTTCCAAAGCACTGCTCTTCTGGTATCTCTATGCAAAACTGAGCGTATAATCCGATGGCCGTGAAAGCATCGGCACTGCGGCTGCCGTGACAAGGGACTGCAAATCTAGACTTTGCATCTCCAAAGCAGGAACCGTTCTATGTCGGACCCAAGCCACTTTGTCATCTGACCAGTGATTGAATATCCATGGATAGGGTCGAGGCAATTCACGCTGGTAGCTCAACCGGGAGCGGTAAGCGAGCAGTCGGTAAAAAGAACCGTCCTGTCGCCGATCTTCACGTCACACTCGGAGGTCAAACACCGTTTCCCGACCTCAGCTCTACAGCCACACCATGGTTGTGTCATCCAAGACCCAAAACATCCTAGTCGATTGACGCCGGGACGCAGTGAGGAGAGCCGACACCCAAGCCTCAACGCCAACACAATGTTGTCTCACTGACAGTCAACTGTTGCTGCCAGCGCCCTTGGCTATGTTCGGGCGAGTCCCCTAAAAACAATCGCAAAACGTCAGACAGCAACACGGCAGTGCATTGGTTCACTACTTGGTTTTGGGGGGCATAGGCAGTCGTAACTTGAAAAACAAAGCAGACTAGAATAACATGCAATGCCACAGCGAGAGGAGAGTTGGTGAGCTGAGCTTTTAGTCTAGTAATCGACAGCCCACACATAGCTGTGGGCCGCGCATTGCTTCTGCGTCGAGAGTTCGGTGGCACACCCCATGCAGCAAGGCGCCATCTGTCAACCAAAGAACATGTCAGGATTTATCGTAAGCCTTCTGCCGAACTGAGTAGACTGCTCGCCTTCAATTGGTTTCATGCACCGTTCCATGTGCGTCGAGGACGCACTGCCGTCATCCACCCTAGCACCCTAGCTATTCATGGTTCGAAGCAATCATGTCCCGTTCCGGCCCCACCCCATCTTGGGGCCCCGCGGTCTGTGATATATGCCGCTGTCGCATCATAATGGATGCAGGTTTTCCCAACTATTTCTCTTGTTCAGAGACACTCTGTCGTTGCAACACCTGGTGGAGATGTCGTCTGCAGGTAGTCTAGGGCAGCCCGTAAGTATGGTTGAGATTTCTGGAAAGTTGATTCTGATGTTTCGCAGGGCCGACCACAAAATGGGAAGGCTCCATATCCACCTCGATACATCGGCCTTGGTGGCCAACCAAGGCTTATGCCAGATGTACCTATAACAGCAGTATTCTTATTCTTTTACCTGGTCTTCGCCATAGTACACATGAAGATTATGAAGTACAATCAAGCGCGAAAACACAAATTTGTGTTCAGTGGAGCGCTGTTTGGTAAGCAGAGGAAGACCATATTGAATTCATAGAACACCAACTAAGGGTTGTTTAGGTTTCTGCAAAGTCCGAGTGATAACGATGTCGATGCGGGTAGCATGGGCATTCTATCCAAGAAATGTCAGTCTCGGCATTTCTGCGCAGGTATTCGTCTATGCTGGCACAATAATATTATATATCTGCAATTGGTTTTTCACACAGCGGATTGTTCGAGCCCAACACCCGCGACTAGGCTGGTCGAAAGCATTCCGCATTTTTCATCGGGGCGGAATCATATGTCTCGTCATCTCCTTGCTCATGGTAATTGTGGGTTCCATACAGCAATATTTCAGTTTGGACAAGACGACTATCCGAATTGACCATAGCCTACAGCTTGCCGGTTTCACGTACTTTGGTACCTTCACAATTGCCCCAATCGTTCTGGTGGTCTTATCTCTTGTCATTCCCCGCCGAGAGACTGAGAAATTTGGGGCAGGTCGTCTCAGAAACGCTATTACAATCCTCTTCATTGGTTCTTTTATTCTTGCTTTAGGGCAATGCTATCGGACCGCTATTGGATGGTTTCCTGAGATCCCCATCAGGAATTCCGAGGGCCAGGCCAATAACGTACCTTGGTACTTCTCCAAGGCAAGCTTTTATGTATTCAATTTCTTGACGGAGCTCATTGTGGTAATCTTCTACGCTGTTATGCGGGTTGATCTTCGATTCCACGTTGCCGACGGATCCAAGAAGGCAGGGGACTACAGAGCGGGCCGCGAAAGCATGTTCAACGTAAATGAAGTCGAAAAAGATAACAGACTCAAGCAAAACTCCGGAAAAGCAGGAAGCATCCGCTCAGTCAAGTCGACTGAGACGGTACATGAATATGAGGCCTCTCTATTTGACGACACACGAACCCTGGCTGATTCTCTTCGTTATCCATCATCTGTTCTTGAAGTTGATGCAAAGACAGGCCACTACAAAATTAAACGGATGTCAGCAGGACGATTATCAACTACATCACAGGCCACTCTCTGGGATCCAGTTACTGGCACATATGTCGAGCAGGAAGCTCCACCTGTCCCTCCAGTACCTGCAGATTGGCCACTGCGTGATTCACAACTACACATAGGTCAGATCCCTGTTAAAGAGCACCGCGGTCGGTCAAATGCGTCAAACTCAATCTCATCAAGGCCGCATCAAGCATGGACTCCAGAAGTGGAGCGGGGCAACCCACTCGACGACACGTTGAAGCAACTCGAAGGAAATGCACACCCGGACAGACCGCCCCCGGGATACGACTTCGTTGCGCCACTGATGCCGAAAAAGGCGTGGCGGCCCGCCAGCTTAGACAGCACCCGTTCCCATAAACGCGTCTATCTGCCAATGACGGATCCCTCAGATCTACCATCTAAAATTGACTATAGCCAAAACCGTCCAAGCAGCTATGCCCCATCTAACAACTCGGACTTACCACGTAAGAAAACATACGCTCCATCGACCCCGCAGACGACAATCTATTCGCCGAGGTCTAGTCGCGGTGATGTGAGCAGTGTGGACTTGGAGGCGGCTGATCATAGATTCGCTGGCTTCAGCTTCGAGGCATTACCTGATACTGATGCTGAATTCGACGATGCCGCGGAGGAGAAGAAGAAGAAGGAGAATGGATCACAGCACTGATTGGACTTGCCAACAGCATTTGTACATATATTATTCCTTTTGTTAAACCTTAACACAAGCGTTGGCGCAGGGAGTACGACGTGAGTACTGGGGATCACAACTGAATACAATTGATTTTTTTATTTTTATTTTTCTTGCAGTGCTGATGCAAGTTGTATTGACTTCCTGCCTGTATCTATTGCCTTCGTGATCGATATATTGATTCCAGCCTCTTCGATTTCTTTGCTCGCCTTCTTTGAATAGAAAATAATTGCTCGCTCATGTGGGTTTCATTCTTTGGTATGATAGAGAGACCTCGTCTCCCAACGGTTTGATGGTCACATCACTTCATTGTGCCAAAACGAAAATGGAAATGACTTAATTGCCTTCAATATCTTGTGCCAAGGTATCTATTCCAAGCATGATAGAGTTGACATGCTTCAAGGGGTTCATGATAGACTTCCTGTTTACAAGGGAGTTCGCTTGCCTGATCACATTTTTGGCCTCTTGTGAACTACGTTCCTCGACTGGGCAACGCAAAAGGCTTAGGGCAGCATAATGAGCATATCCAGCACCGCTTTTGTCTCTTGGGCAACTCCAATCTTTTTATTTATTTTTTTTTAAAAAAAACCCCGATTCAATTTTGTCTATTCGTATCAATCGTAAGAATCGTTGAAACGCCCCGACAACTGCCGAGACTTGCATGAATGAATTGCCATCCCCACCAAGCCATATATCCCGATTATTTCATGCGCTGACAGAATCGATGGAAGCCGGAGCAGACGGAATCATCGGAAGATAGGGAACATACCCAGCCATCGATAGCTGGCAGCGTATCGGCTGCTTATCGTTATGACTAAGAAATCGCGTCGGTTGAAGTGCTCGTGCTCGCCGTACCGTCGCGGTTTGCTGTGGCAGGTGCACCCCTCCTACCCCTCTGGCTATCGGAGCCATCTCCTCGGATCATCCTTTCGAGCTCCCTAATCCTGCTTTTCAGCATCTCATTCTCTCTCTTGGCCTCCTCTAGCTCTTGTCGGTAGTGAGCAACCTCCTCGTATCGCGGCGTACTAACCACACTCCCGCTCCTTGCCTGCTGTGCCGATTCGATATTGGTGTTCTGGGATGAGACAGAGTACCTATGGTGGGGAATTGTGGTCGTAGCAGATGTCAAGGGATGGCCATAGGCAGCGCTCACGCTGTTGCGAGACACACTGGAGGAGCTCCGATGTCGGCGGGAGGTGGTAGGATGCGTGGCGCCAACCATATCTTGATCGATGTGTACACCTGAGGTGGCACTAGACGTTGTAGAGGCCACAGACGCAGAATGGGCGCGAAGAGCGGAGAGCTCGCGGGTGAGGCGGTTAACAATGCCCTCTTGCTCCTTCTCGAGTTCCAGGTGCAACTCTGCCGCTGTGAGTGGCCTGGGATGCCTCATCGGGATGGAGGAATCGAGAAGTGATGCGTTGCCGGCCAAGCTTGGGCTGAGGGGAGGCATGGTGTGGTGCGCACTCGAAGAAGCGGGGATAGTGCCTCCAGGAGATGCGAGAGGAAGCGGTGGAGGATTCATGGGGTCTATCGAGAACAATCAGTGAGGTGTCGGACCATGGAACAGGCTTTGCATACAAATCTGTGACGCGCGCCGCGAGGTGGGTCCAGACGACTGGCGTGAAGCCTGTGTAGAAGCTCCTTGAAGCTGCGCACCGGCAGGCGGAAGGTTCCTCGGCGAGGACGGTACTGAGTTCAAATCAGGCATGACGGAGCCTCTCGTAGGGTCAGGGTCCGGTGCGCGCGTGGGTTGTTGTGTAAAGTCGCAATCCAAAAGAGGGAGCAGGTGGCAGGTGGGAGGTTCAAAGGGCAGCAACAACGCCACGGCGGAAGCAGGCGCAAATTGACTTTACATATCGTCAGCCAGCCGGTCAACAATTCTGCTCGCCCTGGGGCTGGTCTATCCTTTATCGGACTTGTGTGGTCGCGCGTTGATATGTGGTCGAGGAGCAAGCCTGTGCCTGTCTGTTGTCTACTCGGACGCCGGCCACTCACAACTCACATGCCAGCAGGGATGCCATTAACATGCGGCACTCATCTCCACAGCATGCGCGGTCTATAATTCGCATATATCCTAAGAGAGCTAGCATCACGCAACTATGCAGCAGCTTTTCTGAAACATTGTACCATTTCTTTTCCTGTCTTTCAAGGGAGGGCACGTGCTCTGGTTGGACTCCAATTGCGTGCATGTGGGCAATTTCTGGACGAAACCTGGAACCAAGGTTCCGCCGTGCCTCCTGCTAATCATCCACCAGCACAGGTCCGCCAGTGCCCCATATTTTCCATAGCCAAACCCAAGGCTATGAGAGCTCGAGCTACGTGTTCTGGTCCCGTCGTAGATTACTGCCTTCGGTAACATCCCAAGTAATGCTTTTAACATGTCCTGAGAATTCCTCCAAACTCCTAACCGAAATGCTCTAGTCATGAATAATCGAGGCATCAATATTTGCCCAGAGACCCTAGTATGTCCTTGCTAAGTTGCGGAGGTACCAGTCCACCAACTTCCTACCAACCTTAGCTTCGGAAACATGGATAAGATCCTATTTTGTGTTAGTCCTACAAGGTCGAAGCATACTAGAACCACAAAACTTACACCCTCCATAGCATAGTCGAGGTCGCTGCTGTGCACGATGTCTCCTTCTAAGAGACCACCTTCGCTCCACCTCATCTGCCTGTTTCTCTGCTTGTTAACGAGCAACCAACACCTGAGCTTCTCTGGATCAACCTCCAAAAAGCCAGCAAGCTTCTTTAGATCCATAGTAGAGTATAGCTTGAGGTAACTCTTCACCGTAGGCGACATCATGTTGTTCTTGACCTCATCCATGAAAATACGGAGATAGTGTTCTACAGGGTCAATGTTGACCTCTGGGTTATCAAAATCTGGCGGAGTAGGGCTGATAAACTTGGGGCAGGCTGATCGGAAGAGCTCCTCAAACAGGGGCAGTGCGTCAGGTCCACCACGTTGTAGCCTGTTGAACTGCTCTCCGTACTTCTCGCGAAGAGCGGTGTGGATGGTATCATCCAGCCTTGTGGGGTGAAAAGCCACACATATTGCGATAAGAGCATACATCTGATCGTTCTTCTTCGTAATAGAGTCGTACTGGGCATTCTTCTGGAAGTTCTTCGTCCTCGAAACGTAGACCAGGATGTGACTGAACATGCGAATAGCATCGGCATATCTTCGCATCATCATGTACGAGAAACCGACATAGTAGTAAGTGGTGAACTGAGCAGCCATGACACGTGGAAACATGGACTTCTTGTTCAGTTCAATATCGTCCAGCGTCTTGAGCGCAAGGCCAAAGTCTCCGAGCAGACAGTGCACTCGCAATAGACCAATTATAGAGAAGTATCCGAGCATTTGGTACAATGGCCTTGTACCATACTCGCCTGCGTATTGCTTTGCCTCCTCTCCACGTTTTACAGCGGCAAGCTGTTCGCTTATCTGTGACCTCTGGATGAGGGAGTATAGAACGTTGAGTACGCTATAGCAGCCCCATGTGTTCGGATTCTCGCGCAGAAGCAGCATCTCCTCCTCATTCTCGTGTTTGAATGCGACTTTCTGGCGATAGCTGCAAAAGCTGTTGAACTGATAGATGAACTCATCAATGACGTCCCATGCCCAAGATGACTGTTGCGCCTGTTAGTCATGCCTGTGGAAAAGTAATGAAATCTTACACTTGGAACCTCGAGGTCCACGGGCCCATCCGAGTTCAGAATGAAGTGGAAAAGATTGCAGTAGTTGTCATAACTCGTGAATTTGGTCTCGAGGGTGGCTTGGAACTCGAGAGGCGTTGCAGCGGCTTGAAGCTGTGCATGTATATCCTGGCTTCCTCCCATGGACGGTATCCGGTCCAAATCCTCCATCCCGTCGTACTGGACTTGCTCACGATAGTCGTTTACCATGGCTTCCTCTTCTGCGTCCGACTCATCTTCGGGGACACGCGCAACATCGCCATTCTGATACTGCGGTGGAAGGCGCTCTCGCAAACTCATCTTCGGTACCTGGTCGACGTTCCACGTAAGAGAAGAGAGGGACGGACGGGGAGGGGCTGCGTGCGGCGTCGGCGTCGGCGTCGTGAATTTCGAATTGCTTTCGCTTGTGGGTGGTCTTAGCGCCCCACTATCGATAAAGGACGTGACTGGCCAGGAGGGGCACGTCTATCTACTATTGTTTCCCTTCATCACCGCTGACCTGGTCTCTGCTCTTGTCTTCACGATGTCTACCTGTTCATTCATACATAGTTGCGGTATTGTTCGCATCTTATCTTTTCTGTTTTGCTATCGCAACCTAATTGCTAGATATGCTACGCCTCGCTTTCGTTGCATGACTTGCATCCGACAGAATTTAACCGACTGATATTGTCATCAATTTTTTTAGTTATCTCTCATCGTGATCCCTAAATCCAAACCATCCTGAATATTTGCCAGAGACGTGATTCTTTCTCTCTAGAGTTCTGTTTTGTGCAGAGGGCCGCACGATCTCTGATTGGCGGACATTCTTTCTCTCCGTCACCCTAGGATAATCACAACTTCTCCGCGTGCACCTACCGCTTCCCCAGATCGCATCCACACCCCATACCCCACATGGCTAGCTAAACATTCCAATTGCTCCTAAAGCTTGCCTTCAAGAGCTTTACTCCGACGGCCTCTCCTCTAGCCTTGTCTTCGAGGATATTTACCGGAATGATGCATGGGCGTTCATACCCGTGGGCCCGGGTGCAGATATATATATTAAATATGAGCGCTCCTGCAGTGCTGGACTAGGGGGGTTTTCAACAACATCAATATGCCTTCGCAGAAAACTTCACTCCTATGGCTACTTGCTAGCTTCTTTCTACATACAGAGACCTGTATAGCCTTGAGCAAGAAAGATCGATTAGCTTGTCAAGCACCTACCAATGACCCACTCAAAGGCTGCCCCAAACACACATTGCTGGTAGATTCCAACGCCTCAAATGCCACCACAAAGGGCAAAGTCTTCCTGTCTATCCAATCTGCAGTTCTCTCGCTCCCTCACGATAGTTCACCGCAGTACATTCTCGTTTTGCCCGGAATATACACTGAGCAAGTCAACATAACACGTCCTGGTCCACTCTACCTCCTTGGGCAGACAGCTCACCCAGAGAGTCTGTCTAACAATGGTGCCGAGATCGTCTGGCACATGGCAACCGGCAACTCTCAGAACTCTTTCGACAACGCCTACACGTCCACCTTGACCATTGCTCCTACACTCAACTCCTCCCTGACGGGCGCCGGCCCCACTGGAAATCCTATCCCGGAAGATACACCTTTCGGCAGTGCCGATTTTCGAGCTTACAATCTCAACTTTACGAACGATTACCTGCCCTACTCTGCGGGACCTTCTCTAGCGCTCTCGACCTCCTATGCTAACACTGGATTTTACCGCTGCGCTTTCAAATCCTATCAAGACACCATCTATGTTGGCAAGCTCGCCAACAGTTACATGTCGCATTGCGAGATCGCCGGTCAGACGGATTTCCTTTACGGTTTCGGCGCGCTGTGGATCGAAGCGTCTGATCTTCTGATGCGCAGCTGTGGCGGCGGCATCACGGCATGGAAAGGCACCAACACAACCTACGAGAACAAGTTTGGCGTGTACATCCACAAATCGAATATCGTTGCGGCCAATTCCTCCATTGCAGCGGCCATGAAGGGAAAGTGTGCCCTCGGTCGCCCGTGGAATGCGCAACATCGCTCTATATTTGCAAACTCCTACCTGGACGCCTCAATTAGGCCTAGTGGATACATTGCGTGGGGCACAACGGATCCGAGAGTTAACAATTATACACTCATGGCTGAGTATAAGAACGATGGGCCCGGGTGGAATGAAACTGGACGTCTGCAGGGAAACGTGACACGTGTACTCAGCGAGAAACAATGGAAGCCATACTCCAGCCCCAGTGAGGTCTTCCAATATTTTAAAAGCGGGACGACCGGGAATGCAGCGTGGGTGGATTCGGACACGTAGGAGAGACGATAGAACACGAGATTACATGACAAACGAAAATAGATGGATGGTCAAAGTTTCCGATATTTCGAGCTGACAAATACCAAGCACCGAACGCAACGAGACGCACACATGGGGTTCATTTTCAGATTGCACGTCACTTCATGCGGTTGCATGACCTGCTCTTGGAGGCTTTCCGGGGCTTATTCTGTCACCTCACAGCAACAATTCGAGCTAGAAAACTGAGAAATTCGAATAGATATTACAAGGTTCACTCGTGGCACTATTGAGAAGCCGAGAGTCAAACCAAAGGCTGAGCAAGTGACAACCCATGCTAGGCGAGGGCTGAGACCACTGTCGAACAGAACCATGTGAGCTCGACATGAGAGGACTATTGTAGACATTTGTAATACCATGAGCATGCTGTGTTCCATCGAAGCCGGGCTGGCAGTCGTGCATGCCACGAGGGCCCAATGAGATATCTAGAGCACATATCAAGTGCTGAGCCGCGCTGCTGTACACTGTACACTGTGCGCCGTACGGACCCTTCACGATTATAAATAGTGTGGTTTACTGTTCTGGGAGGCCTGAAGGGAACACCGGAGAGCGCGGACAGCAACCAAAGTAAGAATCCTACGGTTGGTTGAGGGGGCAACCTGCTTGAACTCCAAGTGCCGTGGAGCCAAGAGAGCATGTCGGTCGGAAAGAGCGCCAGCGATGTAAGCTAACCGGGAAGTTTTCGCATCAGCCAGTCCACACGAGGAGGCGTTCCGCCATAAAACCTAGCCTAAGTCGAGCTGCAAACAGTCGCGTTGCCCGCCGAATCCATCCCAGAGTTTAGGTAACGATCATCCAAGACCCAAGCCAGCCAAGCCTCACCAAGAGTGCGGGAAACTTGCTCAAAGGTGGCATAGAGCAGAGCGGGATCTGGGGAATAGCCTAAGCTCTACTCGTGTGACTGAGCCGAGAGTTCTTATGTATAACGAGGGATCGGCGATTGCCACTTCTAATTGCTATAGTCCATGTGCCGTGAGAGCATCACAACAAAGTAAATTGATATAGATGATTGTTCAGGATAACATATGATGTAGTAGGTGATATGAAGAGGGAAGCCCTGCACCGATTCCGTAGCTTACTCTGCTCTCAACAGTTTCTGTTCACACGGGTGGATGTCTCACCGTTCATGAGGAATGATGGCGGGTCTGTACGCCGAATCCTGAGAACTTCTTTCCACCACTGATCAGCACTGGCCATATAGCCGTGTCCAACGATCAGAGTGTTAACCTGCAGGGATGGTCGTCCCATGAGTTTGGACTCGTTATGTTATTACGAGAAGCTAAGAATGGCTGCTACCACCTCCGCCGTCTTAACTCCTTGGCCTATGCATCGTATTTTTGAAACTTCTGGGTCGTCCTAGACCCATACCCTACGGGGAGCGTTTGATTCGAGTGTTGAGGATTTCGGCGTGCCGAAGGTAAGGATATCGGGCCTTCGATGGCAAGCATCCCTCTCAACCAGTCATGCGCAGTCAGGGTCGATATCCTCGTGCACCAGTAGTTCGGTGCTATCGTGGACAAGTCGGAGTTTAACGCGGACCCACTTCGCGACCCCAAGCCATTCATACTGCCGGAATGTGGAGATGGCGGGGTAGACAACGCGTTTGATCCCAGCGTCTAGTGTAGTCGAGACCTGGAAACTAGGAGAGGTTCTAGGTCAGTACCCCAGCTGAAAACATGACGGCAACGCAATCGCATTTCTGAAGCTACTCCCGTCTTGGCTTCCTGAGCAGCTGGCGGGCCTGGAGAACGAGAGGTCGTCCTCCGCACGAGGTACCTTGGCGACTGAGCTTGATCCAAGAGCGCTCCAGGTTTCTCGAGCTTGCCTTTGGATGCACACGGCAAAAGGCCGCGTGACCCAAAACCACGAGCGGGGTGCCAGATGCCCAGAAAGCCAAGAGGTCATGCCAAGGCGACCGGGGCATTCAGGAGAGCGGAATCGAATAGAGTCGCGCGACTGACAGGGCCTATACCGTAAACGTTCAGGCACTGGGGCTGTGTTGTGGCGGCTGTAGTGGCTTCCTGGGCGTGAGTGGTCCCTTACCTAGGGAATCTAGTCTTTATGTACGAGACGGGCCTTGGCCGAAGAGACGACTGGACGAGGCTGGTTTTCGGGCGTCTTTCCCTGCTTTCACAAGCAAACATGTCGACGTGCAGCAGCGAGGTGTCGGCGGTGCTAACGATAGCGTCCATCCATGATGCGATGCGATGTGACAGATTCGATGTTTCGCAGGAGCGATGCATTATTACTCACCGCAAAAAGACGGAGAGGCGCCACCAGCGAAACGTGCCGAAACGTGCCCACAAACACCCCGGCAAGCCTGGTGATAATCGTCTCTTGTAGCACGGCGAGTTCAGACAGCAGCGGCGCACTAGGGCAATTGCTTGTTCAAGCCATGCTGTTGGGCTACCTACGCTACAACGCCGGGGCCGACAGCGTGTCACCCGTATCAGTGCGACGCTCGCATGCCGAAGAGAGTGGCGTGGCAGCTGTGTTGAGCAGCAGCAAGTTTGTTGCGGTGGTGGTGGTGGTTGCTGTTGCTGTTGCTGTTGTTGTTGCTGCTGCTGCTGCTGCTGCTGCTGCTTGTGTAGAGATGCATGACTTCATCGGGAGGTTGTTGCAGCGGCAGCGCAATCTAGGCCCGTTATTGCGCCCGCTCGGTACCAACGGCTGACGACTGCGAGGCCCACGTTTGATAGAGGGATGTGGGAACCAACTTCGGGCGCCGTCGTCGTCGTCTCGTCGGCGTGTCGTCGTGCTCCTCAAGCAGGCAGGCGGGCCGGGGAGTGCGGGTCGAAGGCGTCGGCGGCCTTGGACGCTTCTTGGAACCCCCCCTCTCTGGCACCAAGACGGCTCATTCTTCCCACCAGCGTCTTGCCTGGACTCTTGTCCGCGGACGAGTCGATGATCCCCGTCGGGCCCCCTGCTCGCAGGCTGAAATAATACATGGCACGGTGTGTACTGTAGCCGCAGTGGGCAGGGAAATGGTCGTTGACGGTTGCACAGACACGGCACTGCTCGACGAGGCCGATAAGACGCGACGCAGGGCCAATGGGACGGCCCACGTTCCGGGCAGTCTGGCGGTAGAGGCTGCAGAGCTGCACGGATCAGAGGGTGCGGTGAGGCCGGCGGTGCTCAGTGCTGGGGGCTGGGATGGTGTTGTGGGAAGAGGCCAGCTTGGGCCCAGGGCGCTGGGACGCGGATCTCCCATGGCCCCCTACAAGTCACCAACTGCTTGCTCATGCTGCTCGTCCCGCAGGTGAATGTCTAGCCTGCTGCGGAAACGCCCAGCGAACGTCAGACGCCTCCTGGCTCTTGGGACACGACGTCGCCAAACTGCAATCTCGACTCGCGCCCAGGGTCCGTTCCCGTCCATGTCCATGCCCATGCCCATGTCCCATGGTGCCATGGTGCCATGCTTCTCAGTAGTCTGGTCAGTCCGGCAGCATGGTTGACTTATAAGGACCCGCTGGCTCCTCGCCCCCGCCGGCTCCGATGTTGGTTTGCTGCAGCGTGGTGGTGAACAGGTCACAGCACGTTCATTATACCTCCACTGCCTATACACACGCAGACTCCTACCTTTTTCCATTCTCTCCTGCAGCCGCTCTCTGCATTCCGCCTCGCTGCACCCTGGCCCCGTCACCGCCCTGCTCGCTGCCTTGATAAGCCTGCCGCCTGGCTCACCAGAGAAAACCCACCGTGCGCCGTCACCGCCATCATCACCAGTCATCCTCGTCGTCCCGCGTCTTCCGTCTCGTCCCGTCTATTTGGTCCGCGCATTCCCTCCGTCGCGAGAGTTGCAAGGGGGATCGTCGTCCGCCAGCCTATCAGCCTTCCAACCTTGGCACACCACTCCGTTCCACTACTTCCTTCGTACCAGACCACGCACACGCCACGCATCGAAAACATCGCTACCTGCTCCGACGAACCTGCCCGTCAGATGAGACCGTTCTCTCGTACCAGTCCACTCGTCGCCTGTCTGTGAATCCTTTCCTCCCTAACGACATCCTGGCCATCACGTACAGTCATCGTCATCAACTAAATCAGGCCCGTCATCCTCTCCTCAACTCTACATCTGCCTCTTCTGATTTTGGGACATCCTTCACGACGTCGTCTTCGGCCCTTTGCACCCTGCCCAAAGGCAGGCCCATTCCTACCCGGACCTACCTGGACATTACGTGAAGCATCTTGCCCATCATGTGCATCGCCGAACTGAACGTTTCTCTCCTCCCCTGCAGGCATCGCTGGTACCACCTCTCTCGCGCCTGCAGTCCCTCGGCCAATCTCTCCAACTGTACTCGCAAATTAGGCCTGGCTGGCTGGGAGATCAAGTGCGATTTCTGTCCCTATTGCGCAGGATGGAACCTCTCCAACTCTGAATATCGACTTGTCGGCAATGACCGAGCACCGGCTGTTGGAGGTCTCTCTCGTTCGCCATCGCTCACTCTAACGAGCGCCCGTCGAGAGACCCGTAGGGGAAGCCTGTCAAGATCCGATAGCAATACCAGCATTACCATGTTAGCTCAGGAAAAGAACCGTGCTATGAATGCCAGAATGGACGCATACTTTAGGGTCGCTCCGGAGCCATCCGCCCCAGCTCCATTTCCAGCTCCCCTACGTGAAGTGGACGACGAAGACGGTGTAAACCTGACCAGTAGCCCTAGCGACACATCTAGCGAAGGTCAAGAGAGCGTCCGTCACGCGTCAACATCGTCGCAAGAGAAGATCAGCATGATTAAGAGGATGCGCCACAGGTCCAAGAGGCTGTCACTCAACATCTTTAAGTAAAGCTCTACATCCTAGGACCATCCATCTTCACTGTTTGGGCGGATCCCTGGCGCTCGGCCTGTGACAATCAATCACGCGAGAGCCTCGTCATCACAGACTGAGCCACACATTTCAACTGCGTCGTTCGCGGCCCCACTGACCAGTAAATCGGTCCGATATGTCATCCCGACTTTAGATCCAGGCCTAGCGGACATCTTATCTCCACTTGACAGCCGCCCAAATAACACCACTCTTAATGCTTGTCTTTTCCTACAACAACAGTCCAGTTTGCTTCTCTTGTTTCCTTACTCAAGATACCCCAGTATGCACTCACGCATCCCAGAAGGCCACTGAGCGACTGTTACAGTCGTCGCTCGCTACAGCACCGGAGGTGCAGGGTCTTGGCGTTATCTCAAGATTGGGCATATTAGGGATGGGAGTAGGGCAACCTCGAATTTTTCTTCTTTATTGGCCATCTATTAGGCGTGCCTGATCGTCCGCAGGGATGTGGCGCGCAGGCGTTCATGGTAATTTCGTCGTTGGGCTGCAACGCTACGCGGCATGCCTGACACGATTTGCTCGAGAGCACACAAGGTCCTCGGCTTCATCAGAACCTGATATGATGCTAAGGCATATGGATTGCATAACTTGTTCAGATTTCATAATAAAATATTTTATGGCATTGTCTTCCGGCCCTTTTTCTCCTCGTTGAGTTACCGTCGTTCCAATTTAACCAGACCAATGAGCATGCATCAGCACCAGTTAGCATACGTAAGCAACCCTGTCGTCCTTTGCATTTGTACGTGAACCGAATATAGTCCCCCTGTCCATTAAAGTTTAATGCACAGCGTTCTAGACGAACACGATACCATCGCATGATTAACATGTTTTCATCAAACCTAACTTTCCTCGCTTAGTTTTGAATGACGTGTTTTGAGAAACGTGCTGCAACCAAGGCCACACTTCAGGCTAAGCAGATTCAGAGGAATGCAACAGCTACTGGAGAAGCCTCAACACCTTGACAAGGTCAGCCGTCACTCCCATGGCTGTCACATCGCCTCCCGCCCCAGCACCTTGAACAATGAGCGGGTTGTCGCCATAGCGCTTTGTGTAAAAGGCGATGATGTTGTCGCTGCCTTTTAGCGCCGCAATAGGGTGGCTCCTGTCAAACTGCTCCAAACCAACCTTGACATCACCCTTGGGTACATCCACGCTACCGACGAAACGAACCACCTTACCCGACTTCTCTGCCTCGGCCTTGAGCTTGTCCATCTCGCTGTCGAACTCAGGGAGCCGGGACAAGAACTCATCGCCTGAGGAGCAGGATTCCAACTCCTTAGGGATGAGGGATTGTACCGGGAACGAGGTTGGTGATTCGACCTTCAGTCCAGCGAGACGCGCAAGTATAGTGAGTTTGCGGGCAACATCTAGACCGTTCAGGTCGTCCCGTGGGTCGGGTTCCGTGAAGCCCTTGTCCTTTGCCGTCTTGACCTCAGCCGAGAACTTGCCTCCTCCGCCATTGACTGGTTGGAACGAGTTGAAAAGGAAGCTCATGGTGCCGCTGAATACACCCTCAATCTTGCGCACCTCGTCTCCAGTCTCAACAAGGTCCTTTAGAGTGGAGATGACGGGCAGGCCAGCACCGACGGATGACTCGTGGAAGATGTAACCGCCGGCTCCGCGACCGTTTGCCGCGGCATCGAAGATTTCTTGCCAAAGTTGGTAGGTCGAAGAGAAAGCTTTCTTGTTTGGAGTGACAATGGAGATGCTCTTTTTTAGAAACTGCGGGTATGAATCTGCTACCTCCTGATTCGATGTGTTGTCCACGAGGACCACTTTCCCGGGAGCCTTCACGAGATACTCCGCCAGCTGGGGAAGTGCAAGTGGGGCAGTCGACGAGGCCTGCAGCTCAGACTCCCAATGAGAAAGAGACTTGTAGTCGGCATGATAAAGGGCTTTCTTGGAGGTGCTGAGGTAGATGAGAGATAGATATGTTGGGGCAGCGGGCGATTGAGAGAGCTTAGATGCGAGAGTCGCGAGCTGGGAGAGGAAGCACTTCCCAACACCTCCGGCGCCTGAAGATCAGGTCAGTGTAATATCCACAAGACGATTTTGAGAGCAAGGGGTTTACCTACCGATTATGGCAATGAATACCTGTCGCGGAAGAGGCATGTTGGAGCGATATATGAGTCAATTGAGGGTAGTAAGGCCTATGTGAAGCTTTAATTCAAGGGACGGAGCAAGTTTCTCTGCGACCAGCTCTTTTCCTACTGTGGTGACGAATTCCATCCACCCCGCCCACCCGCAAATGCCCCGCTCCAGTCAAGCTCGCGAGCCTCCGACTGGCCGACATCGCCCTCAGCTCAGCATTAGCGACCTCAGCTCCAGCCACCCCACCATCTCCGTCGCGCCACGCCATGTCTTCCAAAGACGCTCACCTCTATGGCCAGCGGCCTGCATCGCGCACAAAGTCGAAAGAAATCACCACAGCAGGTTCCATCGACTTCGCCTCGACCCTCTCTAGTCTCATCAAGAACGCCACGTCTTCCGACTCCAGCAAGCCCACCACTGCAGGCCGTGCCCGCCCTAAGAAAGAAGATATCTTCAAGACGCACAACAAGGGCGTTAAAAAGCGCGCTCTCAAGGACCTCGAAGACTCTGACTTCACCCAGAAGCACCGAGGACGCACCTCTGACGAGAAAGCCGAAGATGAAGCACACTGGAAGCGCACAAAGCGGCGCATGGAGCAAAAGGCACGCCTATACAACGCACTGAAGCGCGGTGATATCGAGGATCTCGACGACAAATATGGCGTTGATTTTGATCGCAAGTGGGCGGAGAAGCGCGACAAAGGCGACCCTGACACGGACGCGTCTTCATCCGATTCCGATGCCTCCGACGAGGAGCAAGTGGAATACGTTGATGAGTTTGGTCGGACAAGGACAGGCACGCGTGCAGAAGCTGCCCGCGAGGAACGCCGGAAACGCACGCTCGCCGCCGACGAACCCGATCGCTTTTCCGCGCGCCCCTCCATGCCTTCTGAACTTATCTATGGCGATACAGTGCAAACCAACGCATTCAACCCTGACGAGCCGATCGCCCAGCAGATGGCGGAGCTGGCGGCAAAGCGCGACAAGACACCCACACCACCTGTGGAACATTTCGATGCCCGCAAGGAGATGCGGCAGCATGGAACGGCATTCTTCAACTTTGCCAAAGATGAGGATGAGCGGCAACAGCAATTGTCTCAATTAGAGAAGGAGCGAGAGGAGACAGAGAAGATGAGAAGCAAGCGCGAAGAGCGGATAGCGGAACGGAAAGCGAAGATCCAGGAGAAGAAGCGTGCAGTACAGGATAGGAGGAACAAAACACAGGTAGACCGTTTCTTGGACAACTTGGGCGCCGAGTTATTGAGCGAGAAGAAAGATTAAGGCGGTGTTTGGTATAAAATTTCTCTTAAGATACCCATATGATCGAAATACTAATATCTAACTTGTAGATTGTATGTACAATACCGCTTCATATAGGACTACTATGGAAAAGAACATACCATATCCGCTACAAAACGGTGAAACGCTTGAAGTAGCTTTAGCTTAGTCCTCAAACAACTGTCCACTTAACCTCCGCATCAGTAAAACCTTGGTTCTTTTGCCGTCTGCGGCCCACTCTGTTGTCATGTGATTATCGTGATCGTCCCACACCTCCTGCGAGAGCAGCCAAAAGCCTAGGTTTCGTGCAATTCCCAGCGCATTCTGAGGATCCTGGGGATCGACATCATCGACAGGATTTACAAAGTCGAAAGAATCCCAGTTGACACCCTTCTCGGTAACCTGGGTCTCGGCGAGCATATCAGAGGCGAATACTTCTCTCCATTTTCCAGAAAAGTCAATCGTGGATTCAACATAGGTACGCCACATGTACTTGAACCCAAGGTTGCTGAATACGCCGACGATGACTTTTTTCTGAACACGACGAATGATGATCTCTCGGTATCTCCATTTCGTCGAGTTGTTGCCCCGTCGCCACTCGACTTCTTCCTTCTGCGGATCGAGGAACGCGCAGAGAGCCTCGGGATCAGACTCGAAAAGCACGGTAGCAACAGCATCACATAGCCGTGGCTTGACATGCTCGAATATAACGAGATCTTCGGGTGGATGGACGAGTTGTTCCCAATCGACTATGTGCATGTAGCCCGCCGGGGTATGTGGCGACAGACCAGCGTAAGCGTTGGTGAAAAGATTCACGATAATATTGTCGTGGAGGTCCCCACCCTCGGGCTTCATGGCGCTGTAGTCGGCAAGCTCCGAGGTCATGTCCCGAAAGCGCTCTTCGGTCCGGAGAGCTTCCTCTTCTTCGTCTTCCTGATAGACGCAACCGTCATTGCTGGCAATACTTCGATAGGTTCCAGGAGTTTCGATGGTAGCTTGATGAATCCTCGAGCTCACGCCTATCCCTCTATGAGTACTCTGTTGGTTTGTCTCGTCCATATTGGCTTCTGCTTCCTCGTGTTCAGGATCGCCGATTTCAGACAACGTGAAAGATCCGGTCGTCGAAATGGGAGACGAGGAAGACAGGCCACTACAGTAATGATTAGCGCTAGGTAGGTGCTTTAAACCTTAGACTTACATATCCGGGTACGTATTAGCATCAAATTCGTCTTCATCTGCGGCCCAAGGGTCGTTCACAAGGTCAGACGTCGGCTCCTTTTGGTTAGGTAAAGGGAGTGGACTGACCGAGCTCTCCACTGCAAGATCAGGTCGAGACTCACTATCCTCAACCTCACGACGTGAACTTTCTCCATTCAATTCGCCGCCCTCTGAACTAAACGCGGATTCACGATTCAAGCCCTCGTCCACAGCCTCAGAGTAGCTACGTTCCTCCAGGCTTCCAGTCATCGAAGCCAAAGAGAGGTGGTTGTCCAAGCTTTCTAGAATCACATCGCAGCTTGACTGTTCGTACATGGCTTCTGACGCTTGACTTACGATTTCTTGACTGTCTAAACCTTTCGAAGGAGAAATGAGACCTGAGAAGCTTGAGTACCGTACCTGACAAACCGAAGTCCCTGCGCGAACCTGATCGTGTAAGACGTGATGAAGAGGCCATTGCGTGGCGCCTCAGGGTAAAATGTGATGGAAATTGTAAGGTTTCGTATATACCTTCCTCGATTTCATCTTCATCGGAGTCGCACTGGCTGTAGTCGCTATTGAGCTTTTGACCCCCGTCCCGAATAGGGATCCTAGTCGGGGCAGTTGTAACGGGAGCCGCAGAGAGGGCATTTGCGATGATTTTTTGAAGCGCTTTCATGATTAGATCATCAGGGTTATAGACTTGGCTTGGGTTTGCATTGCGTGAGGTGGGATCAGCAAAGGCCTGGGAGAGGCTGGTACGGTGTCTATATAGTACTGGTTGAGTGCCAACCAACCTGTCGTTTATGTCACTATATACAATCACCTGGTATCTGTCGAAGGGAAAATTGCAGGTCGTTCCCCACTTTGTCAAAAACTATGTCACTCTGCTATCAATGTACCTATTAGTAGTCGCGCAGCTTCGACTCATTGATATATTTTCAACTGAAATGCAGGAGGAAATTCTAGGAATTTTTTTTTAAATTGCCGTAGTTTCCATCTCAACTGACAGCTAGTAGAGGTAAGCAACTTGTGTATTCTAGTTCCTGTCTCTTATTTCAGTATACAGGATACGTGAACTTCTCATTCGCTGCAGACCACATAGCCTTCTCTCGGCTTCCGTTGAATTATGTCGCATAGGCGGCTCTGCTCCTAGGTTAAGGGTAGAAGGACCAACAGCATGCATTGAAAGTTCAACTTGCAGCTGAGTTAGAGCGCTATTCTCCAGCAGCACCGATTGCTGAACCTATTGATTACTCGGCAAAGGCGCGTTTGTCCCGGTATTAGTGCCGGCTGGAGAGATCGCTCCTCGCGCTATTAACCCTCAAAGCTACGTCGATTTGAAGTGTATACCGAATCCTCTGAATATCTGCACGGATGCCTTGTACTATGTACGTGCCCGAACTCGTTTCGTTAGACCTAGAGTGTTCTTGCAATGATGTGAGTTGATCCTCCGGGATTCAAACGCGATCAATAGGACAACCGGGTTTGAGCTCGCTATCATATGCGGAGTTCTTCAAGGCCCTCTCCAGATCATGTATAGGAAACGTTGAAAAATGTGATCCCGAACTCGTGGTGGACCTCATTTAACGGGCGACGCACCTAGCCTCCAGGCGGCTGGAGCATTGAATGAAATGATGCTGTGTGGAGAGGAATGGTGTGTATGCTGTGAGATGGATCGAACGCAGGGTTTAGGATAACAGGGGGTAGAGCATTGTACGATGGGACGGGGAAGTATGTACAATGGAGGAGTATCAATCAAGAATACACGTCAATACCCCTCTCTATTTATTCTCACTGCTCCCCGCACCCGATAGCGACATCTGGTAGCGACATGCCGGTCTCGTCGTTGCGTTGGAGCCGGGCGAAGGTCTTGGCAATACTGGGGTATTTGCCCGGTGCATCGGTTTTGTAGTCTTCACCTGCCTCTATGAGGGCAAGACTCTTCAGATGCTCGACGAGGCCAGTGAAGCTGACGAAGTCGCTTTTCGTAGCGATAAAGGTGTTCGTGGCTAGTTTGATTTCTTGATACGTCCACATCCGAGTCATCCAAGCTATTCATTCCTTAGCATAAAACCACTTGATTTTGAGTCCACTTACTGCCAAGACAGTTGACTGCGGCGACTTTGACAGCGTCGTTTGAGTTCAGTCGTAGGCAGAGTGCGTCGAATATAACCACATATTTCGCCTGGCGGTAAATGTCGGCCATTGCGTTGATGAGCATTCCCTTTAGCTCTTCCTCCAGTAGATTGAGAGCTCGTTTTCCGCCGGGAATCGCAAGACTATCAGTCCATATCTAACGGACTCCAAGCCGTTCGACCTTATCGAAAACTTGCTTCAACAAGCTCTTATGCAGCCCTCGATTATCGTCATCAGCTCCGAGCCCTTGGGACCAGACATGTGATAATGCAACAAATCCTTCCTTCGGATTCGTACAAAACTGCCCTTGTCTGTTGACACAGAGAGCGCCTAGTCTGCTTGCCGAGTCCTGAATGTCTTCCAAAGACGGCTTAACGAAATTCGCAGTGTCCACGCTTCCTTGAACATGAAAGGACACGAGCCTACCCAGGACGGCGCCCGGGAGGACATCTAAGTCATTAAAAATATCATCTAACTCTTTCTCGGTCCAATAGCAGAATTCGTTCATAGACGTTGTTCTCGCGATCGGTTCGGATACACCTTTATTCAGAAGATACTGCTTCACCGCGCGATTGTTCGGCTGTCTTCGTTCCCGTGCCGGATACCCGTCGAGGGCGTTTCGAAGAGCTGATAGGTCATACGATGCCATTTCGACATTAAATAGAAATTAAAGTTTGCGGAAAGAAAACTAGTCAGGCTGAAGGAGACTTAAATATGCAGTACGCTTCGTCCTAGCCTCGTATCTTAGCTCAAATGCCCCGCGCCATCTGGTGACAGTAATCTTTTTTTTTTTTTCAAGCCACACGAGTTGCACCAACACTGTATTGAGTATTCCGAGTTGTGATCCCTACCTTTGTGGTACTGTAGTCTAACAGTGTTATTGGAAGTTCGAAACCCAGCCAACTGACGTAGGCGTAGAGGACATCTAGAACGCCAGTGCGGGGTACTTCCACCAGGCTCGGTAGGGCTGCTCAGCAACGTCCTCTAGCCCATCAGGGAGAAGTGGAGACCTCAATGAATACCGTATAAATTGGTACCGCCTCTCTGCCATAGAAAGGTTTAGTCTTCAAGAGCATTCCGGAATCAAACAGAATAAATGTTATACTCTTATTACTTCAAAAACGATATCAGAGAAACACGCTTGAGCTTCTTCAGATTTGAATCCCATGATGTAGGTTCCCATCGAGGATTTCACCAATATCGGCACGGATATCTCACTTTATCCGATCCGGTTCTACGCTTGTGTTTCAACTCCCAAGCAGCTACCTTTGTCTATCTCCTGTTGGACGCCATATGTATAATTCCGTTAAGGTACAGGCAATTCTCAGTGTGGCTGAGCCTCTTACATGTTTAGACACGGCACGGATTTACCATCCCTGCCAGAAAACTATTATGCCTCCATATAAAAGCATCAATGTAGAAGAATAAGCCGAGAACATCACAACCGCCCTAATTACAATTACTCGGGTTACCTTCTTCAAAATGTCTTCTTCCGCGCCCAATAAGGCAACCAAGCCACTCCGTATTGGTGTTCTCTATGAGCAAGTCCAAATGACCGACCTAGCGGGCCTTGACATCCTGGGCAACATGTCTACACGAGTCTACGATATGATCAAAGAAGTCATACCCTCGCTCAAAGCACTGGAATCTTATGCCGTACCCATGGAATTTTTATATATTTCTTCCTCCCTGGAGTTAGCTTGGGCAACCCCGGAAATGTACATTCGGCCTTCCCATACGTATGATGACGCGCCACGCAATCTCGACATCATTATGCTTGGTGGTCCTGATCCTTACAATGTCCCGGAGGCCAGCCTGAAGTTCTTGGATGAGGCAAGCAAGCAGTGCAAGGCTATCTTGACGACCTGTACGGGAGGCATGTGGCTGGCTAAGAGTGGTGTTTTGGATGGAAAGAAGGCGACTACAAACCGAATACTATTAGAGGCTGCAAAGAGTGCATTTCCTAAGGTAAACTGGATGGATCAGAGATGGGTTATTGATGAAGGGCATTTCGAGGGTGCAGAGCTGTGGACCGCTGGAGGTGCTGGCTGCGGTAAGTTATGATGTTGAACAAGTCGCATATTTGCTAATACAATAGCAGGCATAGATATGGTGATTGAGTACGCCTTGAAGAATTTTCACGAAAAGATGGTTGCACAAGCTTGCCAGAGCTTGGACTTTGAAATGGAAGGAAGAGCCCAGCTCTATAAGGGCCCACTTAGGAGTGTTGTTTAGGTAATGTGAAGCTGTTTTGCAGGCGCAAGGGCTTTCAATACGCACTGGCAAGTCGAGGGACTGACAAATTACCACCGAAGAATTAGCAAGAAAAACACCGAATGAACAGATATCGTAAAAGCAGACAAATGTCAGACTGACGTTATGTTCTAGGCTCTGCAGTTGATTTGAATTTCTTGCCTCACTAACACCCGACATGTCGCTTAGACCACTTTCTTTAGCAAGTGTAACAAGATATCATACTAAGAAAGTGAATTATGAGCCAGAGCCTAAGATCCACGGATACTCTAATTACGGATGATTTATATTTGCTTCTTCATACTAACTATTTTTTTTAAATCTTGAATGTCTAAAGAACTGTCAAGTGGAGTAAATCAGCATAACAGCGCAGCGTTGCTGACTACCAACGACCAAAAATAAGCAGACAACACTAAAATCATTTGAATTCTTCCGGACCCACAAAAGCTCCTCCAAGCTCAAATCGGCTGGTCCGGGGTTAAGCAGCGACCCTTGTTATTCGCACAGTCGCCCCTGCAACTGTTTAACTTCTGCTGATCTGTCACGAGAAACCCGCATTTGTCGATGAATTTTGGGGAAATTCGTGCTGTCGTCAGCTACTTCGAATAAAAAAAAAAGTATGAGTAAGATCTGCGGCACGGACCTTAGAGAGTCACTATAAGACTGGCACCACTAATATGCTAATCGCTTTGGCCGAATACGTTTGTCTTGACAAGAATATATGTTTACCGTCACGATTTAAAGCATCGACGTGCTCAAGATGCCGACCGCAATTTCCCTGCCTCGAAGTCTCCAGAAGGATCCCGATCATGGTACCCTTCTTATCTCAGCGATTGAAGAAAAGGTCAAATGGCTCCCTAATGAGACCTATATGAGGTATCCTGCGCCAGACTGGGAAGTCCAAGGATACCGAACTTTGACCTGGGCAAATTATGGCGACTCGATCAATAAAGTTGCATTCTGGTTAGATGAGACATTGGGCAAAACCACTGGCAATGAAACCGTTGCCTACTTAGGGCCAAATGATTTAAGATATGCATTACTATTACCAGCAGTTGTGAAGACTGGCAGAAAGCTTCTGATCCCTAGCGACACAGTCACAGACGAGGGACTTAAAAATTTACTGCAGGCGACGGATTGTAAAGTGTGGATTCGAGCACAAAACGACAAAGTCGACCCTCCATCCTCGCTCCCACCGAGCCTTAAGAAGATCGAATTGCCATCAGTGGAATGGTGTTTGGATGCTTTCGGACACAAGCATTATCACTACGAGAAGAGCTGGGACGAGGGTAAATGGGACGAGATTTTAGTCATCCACACTTCTGGAACAACTGGAATCCCAAAACCGATCTATCACACCAATGGATTTTATGCTTCCGGAAAAGCTCGTGAGCTGGGTAGTATTCATTTCCCTCGTGGTATTATGTTTGATGTTTGGATGGGTAGAAGCATGCTTTCACCCTGTCCACCGCAATGGTTAGGTGGTCTATACCATTATGTATTCTTCCCTGTGTACCAAGACACAACTTGTGTTGTTCCACCTGCAGATTGTACCTTGTTCTCCGCGAACGTCATGCAGAAATTGGTCCGCATGAATGTTGTGGATGGGTTCTTTGGTCCGCCATTTACTATTGGCCAACTATACGCAAATACAGAGGCACGACAGCTCTTAAAGAATTTCCAATACATTATTTATGCTGGTTCAGCTCTGGAACAGAAAATTGGAGATGATTTGGTGGAACATACAAAATTGGTAAGCGCTATCGGATCCACTGAAACTGGGATTCAGATCACTTTCCTTCCGGTCGATAGAAGGCTATGGTATACACATGACTTTGTACCTGAAAATGGGCACCGGATGGACCGCTTAGAAGGCTCAGGAGCGGCGGCGGATGGCTCCGATGATATGTTTGAGCTAACGCTGGAGCGATCTACGAGTAAAGACCCGAGCCTCTTCCAATCGGCATTTTGGAACACTCTCTTCAAGGACCGGCAAGTGAATATTGAAACCAAAGAGCTCTATTCTCCAATCAAGGATATTGATGGCCGTACGAGATGGGTTTTTAATACACGGAAGGATGACTTGATCAAGTTGAAATGGCTGGCTAAGTTTCATGCTGGTGATATTGAGAAGCAAATTCAGCAGCATCCGGATGTGTCTAGTGTTTTTGTGGGTGGACAAGGGCGCCCAACACCATATGTCATCATAGAACCAAAAGACGGTGTTCTCGAGAAGAAAGCAGCAGAGGACCTGCTGAACGAAATTTACGCGGAGGTAGTATCAGGGAGCAATAAAGCAAACAGTCAAGATATTCGCATACCAAAAGAGACTATTCTTGTCACAAAGCCAGGAAAGCCGTTCAAGAAAAGCTTTAAACAAACACTCATGAGGAAAGAGATTGAAAAGGACTACAGCGTGGAAATCGAGGAAGCGTACAAACAGCTAGCAAAGTGAAGATATGATAGCTCCTTCAACTACAAACAATATTCAGTTAACGAATCATGAGGAAGGCTAACTTAAAACACCGAGAGACGATTATGAGCACTGGATTTGGGGAAAAGATACTGCTTGTGTTGATATCTCCATCATTTAATATCATAATCTTTACTTCTATCCTGCCTTCGGCGTTTCCACAGATTCAATCTTCTCTGCTGCCTTGTCCTGTTCTTCAGCAATAACATCAGCTGGGATTCTGTCAGGCGTCATGCTGACCAAGACAAGCATAGGCAGCACTGCCAGCCCCATCAATCCAAATGTTACGCAGAATCCAATCAGAGGCGAGGTCTTGATTTGCGTATTCATCCCGTAAGAGATGGCCTGTCCTACTGCCTCCAAACATCTAAATGCAGCGCCGTTTCTCACATTGCTCTGTGCATCCGTCGCGAAAGAACTCAACAGCCAGTACATGTAGGATTGCGAAAGTGGGCCGGTGGTTTGCACGAAAAAGTAAGGCAAGAAAGCGGTAGGGTAGAGAGACTCATCCCAATCAGTCTTTCCAGGAGCGTGTGCATTGAAACGGACTTGCATGACAATGGACCAGATGTAGACGCCGAGATTGAGGACTACAACGGTAAACAACCCGAGCTGGGCGCGACGCCGTTGCGAGACATTCTTCATGTCGAGGATGAACCCGAGACCAAAGCAGCCGACAATACAGAAGAACGGTGAGATGAGAGATGAAAGCGCTCGCGATCGAACAGAGAAGTATATTCCGAGGTATGTAGACCACGTTCCACTTTGGGCGATTAGTTTTGTTATCCGATTTCATGAGAAACTGGAACTGACCTGTAGAAGAAAGACCATATGGCCCAGAGAGCAGAAAGCAGAATCAGTTTCGATATCATGGTAGATTTGATCTTCTTTATCTCGTTCTTCGTCCCAATCGGCTGCGACACTAAGATTCTTGTACCATCAGAACGGACAGCATTTTCGAGTGGCGAGATCATAAAGGCAAAGGGAAGAGCAAGCGACTCAATGATGAGGAACGCGACATATGTGTCTGGAGTGACACCCCCCGTAACACCCTTTTTGTGGTTTTTGGAAAGATTTATCGCTCCACCTACGAGCTGTCCTAAGTTGCGAGAAACAATCCAGAGTGCAAGATATTTTCCACGTGCACCTGACGGCGCTAGTGACATGATGGAACCTGACTCGGCGACATACCAGCAACCAGTGCCAATACCAGTAAAGACGGCTCCGAAAATCAAGTACCATTGAGTACCAAATTTGGAGTTGCAGTAGTACGATGAGCCACGAATGGGAAAAGACATGGCGCCAAGGACGAGGGACCATTTGGTTCCGAGCTTGTTGACTATTGGGCCTCCGAAACAACAGACAATAGCGAGTAAAGCATAATTTACACTGGTTGCAATGTTGGACGTTTGGGGAGTCGCCAGACCACCACCACCGAGACCTACTATTGTGTCAGGGTACTGAGGTTAGAAAATGCCTTGTATATAACTAACCTGCAATCGCATCTGCCATAGCAGGCCCGCAAAACGCTTGGACACTGAGGAGCATCATTTGTGTCAAGCTATTCTGGTACATACGCTTCCAAAGGGGGACATCCTTTGCATAAGCATCCATATCCACCCTATCATCGGCATATTGCACAGGTGCTAGAGGATTCATTGGATTGCCACCAGCGTGGGTATTAGGAGGAGCTGCACCAAGCTTCGACATGCTGTTGACGAAGGGTACGACGAAAAAACAACCAGATTTTTGAAGGAAGATGTCTCAAGAGAGATCTTAAATGCCCTGAAGAACCTTGCCAGGTGCAGTATAGGACTCTTTATATGTACTGGAGCATCTTACTCTAAACTGCGACCTTGCCTATCGACACCTCCTAAGTATCTGTGGCCCTAACTTATCAGTGGATCCCAGCAGGCCCACCCACTAAATTTCCCCAGATTGTACTAATAGAGGATGCGGAGCGTAAGTGGCCCATTATCGGCTCCAGAGGTGTAGTCACGCAGAAGTTCCCGAGTGCCAGGGCCGATAGCCAGCCCCTCCTGCACCCAGGCTAACTAAATGCAGGAACAATAGCAGTTTGGAAAATAGGGTGTGCTAAGAATTTAACCTAAGGCTTGAAGCGGTTTCAAACCATACGATCGGAGCGAACTGGCTTTCGAGTCAGGGGTTTAGTGCTCCGCGGATACACCGACTCAAGTCGAAGCAAGACACTTGCAGTCAACAACACTACCCATCCTTTATATGCCGCTGGTCTATTTCCAAGGAATCCCTTGTAGGCGGTGTCAGAATCTGGATTTAGGATACCGTTACCTGTTGTTGGCGACCATTTGAAGATTATACAGGGAAAGTACCGAACATCATTGTGATCTAACCGGATACAGAAGTTTTACCAGTCGGGACGTCCGTTATCGGCTACGGTGCCGCATCTTCCTTCCAATGTGTTGTGGGAAGGATAAACAACGCTGCGCGTAAGCAACTATTAGTCAATTGAACGATAGACCTGCGCCGCGCTGCTGAGAGCGTACGGATATGGTGCGATAAATTAGATGACGTGTCTAAGCCTCTTGCTTCCTGCTTAAGTACTTGAGATGACATATTGTATGCTTGGTTGCTGATAGAACTCTACTACGATAACCAAATTCTTCAAAATGGTAGCCTTACGTACTGATACCAAGGTCATAGTCGTTGGAGCAGGAGGGACAATCGGGTCCTCAGCTGCTTTACATCTGCTCAGGTCCGGATATGCTCCGTCGAATATCACAGTTCTCGACACCTATGAAATTCCGTCGGCACAGTCAGCTGGAAACGATCTTAACAAGATAATGGGCATACGACTACGGAACAAAGTTGACTTGCAGCTGAGCTTAGAAGCGCGGGACATGTGGCGAAACGACGACTTGTTCAAACCCTTCTTCCACAACACTGGTAGAGTACGTACAACCTTTTCTCTTGACTAGAGGACGAAAATTGATCAGGTATAGCTCGATTGTGCATCATCTGAGGAAGAAATAAAGTCTCTGCGCGAGCAATTTAAACAACTGATCGATGCAGATGTTGGCTTGGAGAAGTCTAGTTATTGGTTAGATAGCGAGGACGATATTTTGGAAAGAATGCCTCTTCTTAAGCGTGAAAACATCAAGGGGTGGAAAGCTATCTTTAGCGAAGATGGCGGCTGGCTTGCCGCAGCAAAGGCAATTCGGTCGATAGGATTACTTTTAAAGGCTAAGGGGGTCAAGTTTTGGTTCGGTGACGCCGGATCGTTTAAACGACCGCTTTTCGCAGGCGACGGATATACCTGTGTCGGGGTTGAGACGGTGGATGGAAGCAAATACTACGGAGACAAGGTCGTCCTCGCAGCCGGAGCTTGGAGTCCGACGCTGGTGGATTTGGAAGACCAGTGCTGTTCAAAGGTAAGTACATGGTGCATACTGATGAGTCGAATTGACCAACATTTTAGGCGTGGGTGTATGCACAGATGCGTCTGACGCCTACGGAGGCAGTTAAGTACAAAGATTGTCCTGTGGTGTATAACGGCGACATTGGCTTCTTTTTCGAGCCGGATGAGCATGGCGTTATCAAAGTCTGTGATGAATTTCCAGGATTCACTCGATTCAAGCAACACCAACCATTCGGCGCAGATGTTCCTAAGCGCGTATCTGTTCCCAGATCACACGCAAAGCACCCGACCGATACATACCCAGATGCGTCTGAGAAGAGCATTCAGAGGGCTATCGATATCTACCTTCCTCAGTTCAAAAACAAGGAGCTCTTTAATCGAGCCCTGTGTTGGTGCACAGATACTTCTGATGCTGCGCTGCTGATCTGCGAGCATCCGAAGTGGAAGAACTTTATCTTAGCTACGGGGGACAGCGGGTGAGTGTCTGCTGTAGTTTTTCCCAGGCCAAGGCTAATCGTGGTTGAAGCCACACTTTCAAGCTCTTGCCGAACATTGGCAAGCACGTTGTGGAACTTATTGAAGGCAACTTGGCGGACGACTTGGCTCATGCTTGGAGGTGGCGACCTGGGGGTGACGCGCTCAAGTCGAGGCGAAGAGCACCTGCGAAAGACCTTGCCGACATGCCGGGCTGGAACAATGATCCCTAAGGCCAAGCTGTAAAGCAGTGACACGGGAAGTGCTGTACAGTATTGAGGTAGAATGCGAGGAGAGCAAGCATCCAGACGTTTCAGTGGACGCGTAACGCCACGATCACGACGACATGTGATATCGAGTCTGTGCACGGACCATCGAGTTGGGATCGCTAGGATACACCGCGTCCAATGACGTCCTAAGCTTATTGCGCTGCCTGCTGGAAAGCACAAAGCGTGAAGTGCTGCTCGGTGCGTCGTCACGCTTTTCACCATGAAGGCACCGCTTGTGTGTATTTAGCCTAGGCGCGCAATACCCCCGTGCAACCTTTTCTGCCGTTTGCGCCTGCCGCCGTGAGAGTTGCACCGTTGCACCGTTGCACCTTCTCTCCACTGTTCGTCTTCGCCGCCTCTCCCGACCCGCACCGAAGACAGGTCGAACAGGACCTCTTGCCACTCTTTCCTTCTCGACCTCAACCCTGTAGCCATGGCTTCCTCTAATATACAAGCAGTCCTCCCCGACACAACTCGCGATACTGCCGTTTCTATAGATGTGTCGCAAAGCGCAAATGACGAACTTCCTCCAGATGCGGACGAGGAGACACGGCTGAAGTTTTTGACTACTGGAACACGAGATCAAGATGATCTTGAGCGTGATATTGGCCGGCAGGCAGATCAGCTGCTTACAGAACAAGCCGACGAGCGGGACAAGAAGCGCATGGAGAAAGCTGAAAATGAAGCTAAACGGTGCCAGCAGACAATACAGAAGCTGCGTAACCGTCTCGCATTACCCATGGCTGACTCACGGAGGCTCAAGCTTCGTGCAGAGATCGCCAACCATCAGCAAAAGCTTGAAGACATAGATGAAGAGCTGGATTCTATTCAGCAGCGCATAAATGATAGACACGGAATACCCGGAGAGGACACCGCCCAAGAGAGCACCAACGGGCCTTTGCCCAACGAGAGTAGACGGGATTTCTTGATCCGCACAGGCAAGATCACTCCCTTTTCAAAACTAGCACAAGAAAGATCAGGACCTGGGACGCTTGGAGACGTCATGCACGATGCTGAGATCGAGGATATGGTGGAAGAAGCATCGAAGGGTCCTGTCTCGCATCAAAACTTGATGAAACCTGGTTTTGACGCGCCAGAGTCGACTTCTGAATCCGAGCTCTCGCTCAAGGATTCGCGACCCAAGAAAAGGCAACGGACAGAACAAGGCTTGGGTGCCAGCGGTTCTGAGGATCTGAGCTCTGATCTACCGACACCTGGTGATGAATCTGATGACGCCTACACTCCTGACGTAAATGATCGTCAGCTTGCATCTCTTGGAGACTCCGAAGCGGACTCTGTGGAATATTTCAGCGATGAAGATTACAAGGACGAAACGGTCGGCCGAAAGCGCAAAGCTAGTGTTAAGAAAACCAAGCAGAAGGCGCATGCTGGTCGATACGCAGAAGTAGAGGAGGACCTCGCCGGTGTAGATGATGGACGTGAGAAGGTTTACCGCGACCGAATACGAGCATGGATTGAGAAGCGCTCTGCCGCGAGACGACGGGCTAGAGAGAAAAATCATGAACCTTATGAAGAAGACGATGAAGATGAGTGCTACAAGCCCCATCCCACCGAACCCGATACTGAGTTCGACGGTGGCTTCAAAATACCGGGCGACATTTACCCGGCTTTGTTTGATTATCAGAAGACTGGTGTACAGTGGCTATGGGAGCTCTATTCTCAAGGCGTCGGGGGGATCGTTGGTGACGAGATGGGTCTGGGTAAAACCATTCAAGCCATCTCATTCGTTGCTGGATTACATTACTCAAAACTACTTACAAAACCAGTGATTGTGGTATGTCCGGCTACTGTAATGAAGCAATGGGTAAATGAGTTCCATCGTTGGTGGCCAGCGCTCCGCGTGTCGATTCTGCATTCGTCAGGTACTGGCATGCTCAACACTTCCAGTGAAGACCGGATGGAACGTGATATGGAAGTTCAAAATTATGGAGACTATGACCCAACTCTGACAAGTGCCGGCAAAGCAGCGAAGAAGATTGTCGAGAAGGTGAAACGGGATGGCCATGTTTTGGTTACTACCTATTCCGGGCTTCAAACATACTCAGAGTTCCTCGTACCAGTCGATTGGGAGACAGCAATATTGGATGAGGGACATAAAATTAGAAATCCTAATGCGGCCGTCACGATTCACTGTAAGGAGTTGCGAACAGCTAGCCGGATTATTTTATCAGGCACCCCAATGCAGAACAACCTCACGGAGCTATGGTCATTATTTGACTTCGTATTTCCGATGAGGTTAGGGACTCTAGTCAATTTCCGCAATCAATTCGAGTTTCCAATCAAGCGTGGCGGGTACGCGAATGCGTCAAATTTAGAGTTTGAAACTGCCATGCGATGCGCAGAGACACTCAAAGATGCCATCAATCCCTATCTGTTACAACGTTTCAAAATTGATGTCGCGGCTGATCTTCCTCAGAAGAAGGAACAAGTTCTCTTCTGCAAGCTGACTCGACAGCAACGTGAGGCATATGAAAGTTTCTTGCAGTCAGATGATATGAAGTCAATCGAGAACGGCAAACGGCAAATGCTATATGGTGTTGACTACCTTCGCAAAGTCTGCAACCATCCAGACCTGACTGACCACAAAAGCCTGTCCAAGAAATCCGGATATGATTACGGAGCTGCCAATAAGTCCGGGAAAATGCAAGTCGTTAAAGAACTACTATCACTGTGGGTTAAAGGTGGCCACAAGACATTGCTCTTCGCTCAACATCGCATAATGCTTGACATTCTCCAGAAATTCCTTGATCGACTTTCTGGGGTTAACTACCGACGTATGGACGGTGAAACTCCTATCAAAAACCGACAGGACTTAGTAGATGAATTCAATAACGACCCAGGCCTGCATGTTTTTCTCCTGACCACAAAAGTTGGAGGGCTCGGCGTGAACCTTACAGGAGCTAACCGTGTTATCATCTATGACCCTGATTGGAATCCGTCAACAGATATTCAAGCCCGCGAACGCTCTTGGCGGCTTGGGCAGAAACGGGAGGTTGAGATATATCGCCTGATGTCTGCAGGTACCATTGAAGAGAAGATTTACCATCGTCAGATATTTAAGCAGTTCCTCACTAATAAGGTCCTCAAAGATCCGAAACAACGCCAGACATTCCAAATGAGCGATCTGCATGATCTCTTCACTCTTGGTAGTGATAACGCTGATGGAGAGACTGAGACTGGAAACATGTTTCGCGGCTCCGAGGTTCAGTTCGACAAGGATGGAAAAACTGCAAATGGTACTCCACAGACTGCAGCGATTGATGCGACTGCAAGTGAAGACCTTGCAGCTGTTCGAGGTATCGCGGGTACTGAGAAGTACAAGCCACCCACCTCTGACAACGAAGATGTGCCGAAAGAAGGAGATGGTGGGGAAAGCAAAGCGGACACTCGGCTTATGTCGTCTATTTTCGCGAAGTCTGGCGTGCACTCGGTCCTCGAGCACGACGCAATTGTAAACTCAACGGCAGGAGGCCGTAAACGGAAAGTTCAAGCCGACCCAGCCTTTGTCCAACGTGAAGCTAAGCGGCAAGCAACCATTGCGGCAGAACAACTGAGGAAGAGTATGGAGCAAGCAAGACAGACGCCTGTCGGAGTGCCTACATGGACAGGCATCTTCGGCGAGGCAGGCCGCCCGGCACACCAACCATCGCTGTCTGCACGAGGTCGACTTCCTGGCACTCGCGGAGGCTCATCCTCACGCGGTGGCCGCGGCGGTGCCTCGGGTCCGTCGTCCTCGTCCATACTCTCCAATCTTGCCACCCGCCAAGGTCGGTCTGCTCCTGCTACAGCTTCTTCCGCGTCCCCCGGTTCGTCGCGTTCCAACACGCCGCAGTCGACATCTCTGCGTGGCCGCCAGATGCTCGAGCGCATCCGGGATTTCATGATCACCCATGGGGGTGTGGTGCCTACGAGGATGCTTGTTGATCACTTTGACCACTATTGCAGGGCAGTGCCGGGAAGAAGTGAGGAGTTTAAGGAAATGTTGAAATTGGTTGCCACGCTAGAGAGGGGCAGCGGTGGGATGAGGGGCAAGTGGGTGCTAAAAGATGAGTGGAGAGGTGAGAGACGTCCTGGGAGTGGCTAGCTGTTGCCGTTGATAGCGATGTACAACATCATCTGGCATCGACGTGGAATTGGGCTAGGTATAACTACCCGGTGTGCATTTATGAGGCGCTGTGGAGCAAAGATACCCGTGCATTTCTGTTAAGCATGGAGGGATTCTGCGTACTGTCACGTAGATTGAATCGAAGTCGAATGTATCAACAAGTTTAATTGCGTTAAGTGTGATATTAACAACACGCTGCACGCATGCATCATGATAGTAGAGCGCTGTTCGAAAACCTTTTCACTCTTATACCATCTCCAAACAAGTATTACGAAGAGCCCGATCGATTTTTGTTCAGATCGCTCCGTGACTGCTCTCGCCTTTTAGTATTAGTATGCTTCTCTTCACAATGCAACCTTCCAAGTATCCGAAACCGACCACAACGCCATATGCTTAAATGACCGAAACATGAAGGTCCCTTCATAACAAGACGCTGCATGCCCTTGTACGCCATTTCCGGGGTTTAAAAGAGGGTAGGTAAGGAGTGAACTATAAACAGGTTGCGAATAGAACGATTGCCGTTATCGTACGTGATGCCGAAGCGTAGGGAACAGTGGGATGCATGTTCGAGTGGAAAGACGTGCTGCATAGACAGCATTCACCATACGCCAAAACTGGCGGCGAAGTATAGAAGAGAAACGACGGTCGTAGCAGAAGTGACGGCAAGGGCTTTTAGTGTGAGCTTCTCGAAAGGCGACAGAGCGCTGTTGGGGTTGCAGTTGGCACATTTGAATTCTGAATCACGTTAGTTTCTGATGCCGAGAATGGTGATAAACATGATGTAAACTTACCCGCCCACGGCACATATGGCTGAGGCTCGTACATGCCAAACGTGAATTGTTTATAAGGAGCCAGGTAGCCGGGTTGTGGGATTGCGCTCACACTAGATTGGGCGTCATAGATGAGTAGGGTATAGGTTTCGGTAAGGAAAGGCGGGCCGTTGGGATGCTGGTCCTTGTAGGATCCCGTGTCCCACAATACCTTGCCGGTAGCTTGTACTGACTGATTTACTGCAACAGTATAGGTCGCAGCGTTGGCAGAGCATGATGCTAGCACATCAACGGCAGTAGGCGTGACTTTGAGCGAGGTATAGTTCCACGCGAATGTGATCCAGTCGCCCACTTTGTAGTATTGAGGACCCATGATCGGGTTCGGAGTGACCATCTGTACACCGCCCGGCGGGATGGTGTTGCCAAAGGTGGTCGTCTTGGGCTTGCCAGTTGTCTTCGTGGCCTTATCGGAAGCACTGCCTGTCGCCTTTCCGGTTGTCTTGCTCTCGCCATTCTTGGAAGTCTCTGTCGGCTTGGAGGATTCTTTGCTTGATCCACTGTTGGATTCGGAAGGTGAAGCTGAGGCTGAGGTTGAGGGGGTCCCGGTAGCCGATGGCTTTTCAGATGTCTTCGAGTCTTGATCTGGCTGGTATCAGACAAAGTGGCCCTCAATTAGATAGCTAAGTAGGCGACTTACCGTCCTGTCGTGCTACAAACATGTTCTTAACATCTGCCAGCGCATTTATGCTGTCGAAAATATTAGACGTGGCAGCGGTAACAGACGTCAAAGCGACGACAGCAGTCAGGAGCTGGGAGGGCCTCATGACGACTGCGAGGAAGGGGGGGCAAGAAAGGAAGATTGAAATCGAAACCGAGCGAGCTGCACGGTGGGAAGTCGATGCGGAGAGTGGGCGTGGGACGACGACAAGGGTTTGTGGTGCAAAGCGGAGGCGCGTTCTTGAGGACACTAGTTCGGGGGGTGGTGTCAACAAGGTAGCAGTGATAGGCGATAAGAAGGGCTACACTCCAAGGCCGCAGAAACGAGCGACTGGCAAAGGAGCAACGAAAGGCTGAGGGGAAAACGAAGGTCGATGGCGGGCTGGCGGGAGAAAGAAGGCCGGTAAGAGGGTAGGAGACGGGTGGTGATGTCGAGCGGAGGCAGAGAAAAGGCGAGCTGCTAGGGGGTCTGCAGGTTTGGGCTAGCGGCGGACAGGGGTCCTTCGCGTTCCATTGACTGTTGCCACCAGGACCGGCGCCCGTTTATTTTTGGGGGTGCGCCATGGCCAGGACCTTGCCTCAGTCTTGTTTGGTCTGCTGCTGACAACTGGCGGGCGCGGGCGCAGAAGACACGATACAGTGAATATGCTTGGGCCGGTTTCCTGTTTGTTTTCTTCCGCTTCCGGTCGCAGAAACGCTCACCGCGCCTTGGGGGGCTCTTTCCCCGCCCGATGTTTTCGTCTGTAAAACGAGAAGGCGCGCACGCATAGCCACCCACAACAACACAGTATCCAGCCCAAGCCTTTCAGCCCCCTCCTATCCACCCCCCCGCTGCAACCTGCGACCTGCGACCTGCGACCTCCAGCCCTCGTCATGTCACCCTGTCTCACCCAGTAGCTGTCGCTCTGCGCCGCTCTAATGGCCCTCGATCGCTGACTAGGCGCACTGCGATCCCGGACTCTACACGAGGCCTCCCAACCACGCCAGAACCACCCCACGTCCAGAAACCCACTGCTTGGGCTTGCTGAGACTATGCCAGAGCCTGCCTGCACGTGGATCACCCTGCGTCTTTGGTGTCTTACCACCAGTGCATAGATGGCCACTTGCAGCTACGGAATACCGCTAGATTTTGCCTCTGCGCTGCAGTTTTCTAGCCCACAGGCTGCTGCATGGCGATCAAATTTTACATTGAATTGCCCATCACGTCATCTAATCTTTCCATCTGCCAAGCTTTATGCATAGACAAGCCGTGTACCCAAACAATTATTTTTCCTACTGTATCCTATAGCGACTATCCTTCAAAAGAGTTTCACAAGCATATAATCCTAAGAATCACTAAATTCTAGAAACACACATATTCAGGATGCCCACCCAGAGATCAAGATGTGCAGATACCAAGATACCGTACCATCGTTGATCGCGGAATACCTGGTGCATGTTTATGCAATTGTCATTATAGTGATCTACTCTGCACTGGGGCATCATACAAGCTAGTCCCTCTTCTCTGCTCTTACGCCCTCCGATATGGCGGCGCCGAAACAGCTTGCAAATACGTTTTCACACAACTTTCGTCAGTTCCTTTCCATACCAAAACGTCCGGCCCTGTAACAGAATCACAGATGGTCCATCCTTCCGACTCTCCACCCACACTTAACAAATATCCATCCTTCAGACCCACATTCCCATTCGTCATTGGTCGCGCCACAAATTGGAGTTGTGAGTTTGTCGTCACGGTGGTGCTGTTATACTTGTACGATCCGATATTATGAGGCCCGCTGGTTACCGTTGAGAGGACCCCATCCGCGAGCGTGAAATTGGGGAGAATATTGTAGCCCGGACCAATGAGGCGGAGGAGAAGCGTAGACTGTGAGATGGGATCTTCGGCCTGGCTGAGTTTAGCAGGAGGCAAGATACGAGCAAGCGCAAGTGCACTTACGTAGGGGGTAGTTGCATGCACCCCACGTAATTGTGAGGAATTGGCTGACGGTGTAGCTTGGTCTGATGTGACGAGGAAGAATTCTGTGAGCTCCATCGGCAAGGCAGCGACCAGGGAGGTGGCGAGAAGCGCCAAAGCCGCGAGACGCATGGCTACAATATAAAGTCTGGCGGTTGAGCGAAGTGTTCGTAGTATTGATGCGGTTCGCACAACTCTTTTTGCTGAGCACACGGCTAGCACGCAATTTTACAATAGGAGAAGAATACAGAACAGGATACAGTCTTCTCCTGATATATTTACTGGCGCCAAACCAGCGCGATCACTGGTACACTTTATACCTGCAACAGCGTCCCACAAGGGCCATCCAAACCATCCATCCCTCTCGGCCAACGAAGCGATGCCATACCCCCGTCCGCCAGACTTCACCCACCCAATCATGGCCGCCATTCCGCCCGCAGCCCACTCTCCTGTCGATCGTGACATCGGCCAGTGGAGATCGCCCTGCACGCAAGCGGGTGAAACGAAACATAGCGCACGGCCAAACTTTCCCGCCATCATGATTGACAGCACGCCAGCTCCATCCCGGCATGCACTACCTGTGCAAGGTTGAAGGAAGGCATTTCTAAGGCTTGCCAACGATGGTTTGTGGTAGGAAGCGCTGTATTTGTGCATCTGTGCAAAAGCGGCTGCTGGCCAAGTGTAACCATCTGATCTTGTTCCTGCCGGTGCGGCTGTGGCGCTAGCCGCCTCCATGTCGTCGGAGACGCGTTCGGTATGGATTTCGACGATAGTGTAGAAAAGTCAGTGTGGAGTCTAGCAGATGGGCAGTAAGATAATAATGCAACTTGGATAACGACCGATTTCGAGATCCCTTCGCGAACGCGACGAAACTGGATGCAGCTCAATGGACGAAGGAAAGTGCGAAAAAACAATACTAGTCTGACAGGTCAAAGCTAGCAAATCTACTGATACATTGAATCAATATCTACAGTTTCCACTCTACATGAACTCGATCCCAACACCGAAGCTTAGACCTTTCCTCGCTTCTTCCTTTGCTCGTATCACCAGCGGCAGACTGAAATTGATCTCGAATCTTGCTATAGGATGCGCGTAGACGAGACCAAAACCTGCTGCTGCACTAGGCACCCCGTCTCTTAGGCTGGCGAGGGTCTTCTTCATGCTACTTTGGACGGCTTGACTGTTCATTGGACCTCCTTCTTTGTTGGGGTTCTTCAGAGAAAGCAAACGGCCACCGTTTATAAACGCTTGTAAACGGAGAGGAGTTTCTTTGCCAACTTTGGGGACAGGGAAGAGGAGAGAGGCTCCTCCTGCGGCGTAGACATCACCACCAACGGCATCAGGGCCATCATGAGGTCCTAGACCACAAAGACGAAAGCCGCGGACATTGGTCGGACCGCCAAGTTGGAAACGGTCGTTGATGCGGGATTGCTGAGGATTGTTGCTTCCAGCCAGTGCGAGAGGGTAGAGGAGGCCACCGCGTAGCCCGGCAGTAAGTGTGATACCGGTGTCACCGAAAGGTAGTGCCACCTGGGATTCGGCTTCGGACTTGAAGAAGGCTACGTCACCGTTCAACGGACCATAGCCGGCCAGTTCGGAGACAGTCTTCATCAAGTAGCCTCGGTTGGGCAGCATAGGATAGTCGCGATTATCATTGGTCCATGTGTGAGTCAGGCTTGACTTGAACGAGTTGCCAGCGTCTGCCCGAACAGTTGGAGAAGCGTTTTCCGCCAGACCAGTCACTTGTCGCCAGATTCCAGAGTAACCAAACTCATGCTGATGTCCGTTCTTTGTCCTCCAAAGAAGCTTAGAGTTTCCACCTCGCAGTACCTCTTCATGGCTCGCCCATGTTTTTAGTGTTGAGCTTGCGAATCCATTCAGTTGAAATTTTAGGTCCGGGTTACTGAGGATTGGGCTGTCGAAGGCAAGGGAATACGCAGAGCGAGTTCGCGTACCAAGCGAGCCATGTGCATTCAGGGTTTCAGCACCTCCGAACAGATTCCGAAGCTCAGCATGAATGTATGCATCTCCTTCAGAGGCTCCAACCTCAGTACCGGTTTTGATGGTGTATGTGCCTCGTTCAATCGCGGAGATGTAAACATCGATGTCGGTCGGAGACGAAGTAGACACAGTGGGGTCAGGTCGATCTAGGAAAACAGAAATCGGCGACTTGAAGATGCCTATTTGCATCAGATAATATACAGGACCGGGAGCTTGCGTGCTATCTCACCAAAACGATTGAGTTTTTCCGTAGCATTACCAACTTCGGTCAGCGCTTCTTCCAGCGTATATGGTTCATCGCGGTGGGTGCTCAGCAGAGGATTCACTACGCGCTCGAGAAAAGCTCGTCTCGTACGGTTAGCGTTGAGGATGCGGACCGAAGATATCGTCACCGGCAGGGTGGTATTGTCTGTAACCTAAGATGAGTGTGAGAAGGCACAACAGAAACATCCAAAGTATATGGCTAGCGTACCAGCTCTGCCAGCCGTTCCTGAGCTCGTTGGTGCTGCGCAAAGTTCCGCTCGTTGAGCTCGTCTTGATTGCGCTGGTGCAGCGTAGGATCCGTCTGGTTCTTGAGCTTTTCGAAGACCTAGAACTCCAATTAGTCTGGTTCCGACCGGCTAAGACACATGCGACATACATCGTCTTCTGCAGGCGATGCCATTGAGCCTGGTAGATGTCAATGGGGTCGATCAAGCTCCATCTTGGCGTTCGCGGAAGCTTGGAATCGAACATCATGGGCTGGCTTAGTCACGTGCTGTCGGTTGCCACTCGCCAGATCGGCAGAGCCCATGTCCGAGCGCTTGGGAGATGCTGAACAATGGACCTGCCAGGCTGTGTTTCCCCAGTTTCTAGACCCCAGTCTTAGACATCACTCCTCTCCGTCACCACCTCCGTTTGCCTCCTTGTATTGCTTCCAGTCCTGCAACGTCCCTTTGCCTCAGGCGTCTTTTTGATCTCACCTTCGTCTTTGTTGAACTCATCAACAATCATTTCCCTCGGACCCTTATCTTGGCGTGACAGTTGCGCCCTTACATCAAACGCAAGCACGTCTTGAAGTCTTCTCCACCTTCATAATCTCACCCTCCCCTCCCAAACCTCTATTTCTCCTACGCCCACCAAATCATCAACATGGCGACTCCCGCTGCCACCAAGCGCCTCACAAAGGAATATGCCACTATCTCCAAATCACCGCCTCCCTATATCGTCGCACACCCATCAGAAAAGAACATCCTTGAGTGGCACTACATACTCACTGGCCCTCCCGAGACCCCCTACGAAGGTGGTCAGTACTGGGGCACCCTTATGTTCCCGCCCGATTACCCATTTGCACCACCCGCCATCCGCATGCATACCCCCTCCGGTCGTTTCCAGCCCAGCACACGACTGTGCCTGAGCATTTCCGACTTCCACCCTAAAAGCTTCAATCCAGCATGGGAAGTTAGCACCATCTTGACAGGGCTGTTGAGCTTCATGACGAGCGAGGAAATGACAACGGGATCAGTGCGCGCATCAGAACAGGAGCGCAAGTTGTTCGCACAGCGCACTCGATGGTGGAACAGCACTGGCGGTGGCTCCAGGCCCTTTGCTGGCACGCAGTCATCCAACTCGCGCGGCGCAGGCGCTATCAAGGCTGGTGACGGTGGTGTCAAGTTCCGTGCTGAATGGCCGGAGCTTGACGAGGAAAACCAGAAGTGGATGAAGGAGAATCGCATCAATCCACAGAATGGACTCATAATGTCTACATCGCCTACACAACCGCAATGCTCGCCCGATATGGCCGGCCTTAGGAAGCGTCCTTCTGGCAGCGCAACGGCCGTTGGTGCTGTCGTGCAGCAAGGCCACGTCGCGCGCGAGGCGGGTCACAGCTGGCTTAGCCGCAACAAATGGAGGATCGTGTTCGGCACCCTCCTATCCTACATCTTGGTTGCGCGGATATTGGGCGACGGAGCCGCCACTACCATCGCTTAGCGAGTAAACGAAGATTCCGCATCTTCACAGTAGGACATCGGAGTTTGGGATTTGCATTGGGACGGACGGTAGTCACCTGCGGATCGCAGTGGTGCGATCAACGGCGTTTGAAAATAGTTCGGAACTCAACAAGAGGAGACGTGGCTTGGCATAATCTCCCTGTATCAGAAGGCTATTGCAAATATGCAATTCGGAAGACATTACATTTCGTATATCTCCATTATCTCCTTTACACTGATGTCTTTGTACCATGTCTCATGTTCTATACCCATCACATCCATATCTGACCCCATTTCCATTGCTCTATTCTCTTTAGCGTCCGCCTAGAACGACTCCCCTGCATCTATGATATACTGAGCCTTCTGCCTTCTATTCACGATATCTAGTAGACCATATCTGATAGCACAATACCGAGACATACCTCTCGGTTACTCCCCTATGTCTGCAATCGCCTCTGTCATGCGTACCTCTTGCGTCGGAACCTGACCAAAAAAAAAAAAAAAAAAAAAAAAGTTTTAGACCCACGTTGACCCCGA
>Ga0247757_10000030_pt1 | contig 101252 bp, 97 predicted proteins | sample UWRJL126311R4_FD_180929 | JGI IMG/M metagenome (GOLD analysis project Ga0247757, IMG submission 180929) | Plant litter microbial communities from Arlington Agricultural Research Station in Wisconsin, United States - UWRJ-L126-311R-4 | ecosystem: Environmental > Terrestrial > Plant litter >...
CACAGACGTATTTCGCTCGGGGGTATACTGCACAATCTACGAGGTGGAATTGGCTGGTGCTTGATGCTACAGCTGCACTAAATCTCATTAGCACCGGGAGCAGCCGAAGTCTCCAGAAAAAAAAAATGCCCAAGTCATCGTCGTTGTCGTTGGCGATGCGGTCAAAGGGCGGGAAGGATAATGTGAATTCTCCCTTGAGCCCCTTGAGCCCTGGGTCTCCGAGCGCCATGAGTGGCGGCAACTCCGATACTGCAACACCGACCGCAGCTTACCACGACGTTCCCACATCGCCAGCCTCGCCCAAACCGAGGAAAGATTCCAAAAGCATTTTCTCCAACTTTTCTGCCACGAGGTCTTCTTCGCGCTTAACTAACATGGACAACCCGAACCGTCAAACGTCGGAGAAGGAACGACACAACGTTCCCTACGCGAACGGCCGTAGTGGAGGCTCAACACCAGATCTCAGCCGACCGGTTCAAACACCAAATTCCGATGGTATGCATCATGGCAATTATGCGATTCTTCGACTGACCCGTGCAGACAATCATTCTGAGCCATCACCATTCGAACAACAAAATGGGTCCGGGAGGTCTACTGACATGACAGAGGCCGATTCTAGGATGTCCAATTCCAAGCGAGGCGGAGCCAAGTCGAAGAAACAGAGCGGTATGCTTTCACGGTCGAGATCCATCAAAACCGAAGAAGGCACCGGGCGTGCTAAGCTGAACAAGTCGCAACCGGCCAAGCTGTCCCCAGATCCATCAACAACAACGTGGACACATAATGGCGATGGTACACTGCTGAAGACTGCACCTCTAGACAAAGATAAATCTTGGCGCCAAAACATATCGTTTGGCAAATTACGGACTCATTCTGCAGACCGCCACGATAACTCCCAACTGGCACCTCGTACCGATGATGAGCACGGTCTGCGAAGAGACAGGGCAGAGCAGAGCTCCGTAGCCTCGAGCTCGTACAATGAAAGCCGTGGCGCTCAGCTCATGTCAAATCTCGGGTCTGGAGCTATGAAAATGGGTGAGAAATTCAACTCAGCCCGTAAAGGTATGTTCGGGAAGTTGGGACGCAGCTCAAGCAACCACGAGAGGGAGCTTCAGATACCCAAAGAGCAGTACCAATTCAAAATCATTCACACGCCATTGGTGGAACAGACGCGATTGACGAGAATTTCAAGTCGTTTAGAAAACTCCAAGGACAAGACGGAGTTCTGGATGCCGGCACTACCATGGCGGTGTATCGAGTACGTATACAAAGTAAACTGTTTCGGATATGATGCTAACTGAGTATGAAGCTATCTGAACATGAAGGGCTGCGAAGAGGAAGGCTTGTATCGAGTACCTGGCGCTGCGCACCAAATTCGATACTACGAGCAGAAATTTGATCAAGGTGAGCCTTAAAGACGTGTACTATTTGGGACCTGCTAACGCTGGATAGACCGCGACATCGACCTTATTGCAGACGACAATCTAAACGACCCTAACGTCATCGGATCTCTGTTCAAGAACTGGCTGCGGCAGCTACCAGATGAGATTTTCCCCAAGGCCACTCAAGCTCGCATCCAGCAAGAATGTCAAGGCGCCAAAAGCACCCCTCAACTTCTTAAAGACGAGCTTTCGAAGCTACCACCCTTTAACTATTATCTTCTCTTTGCCATCACGTGCCATATCAGCCTACTGCATTCCTGCTCGGAGTTCAACAAGATGAACTACAACAATCTATGCATCTGCTTCCAACCAGCCATCAAAATTGATGCCTTTTGCTTCCAGTTCCTGATACTGGATTGGCGCAACTGCTGGCAGGGGTGCTGGACCGAGAAAGAATATTTGGCTGAAGAGGTGAAGTTGTTGGATGCCCTTGAAGCACAGGCCAAGCCCCAGCCTCCTCCGTCTCGCAATGGACACAGCTCCAGCAAGACAAAAGGCTCACAGTCGTCTGGCTATCTAGGAGACGGTTTCAAATCATCGTCAGGAAGAACGAGCTCTAGAGATCGAGCAAAGCCTTCCTCCACGCGAGGCATGTCTTCAGACCGGAGCTTGGCTTCCGGGCGTGCCACTCCACCAAACCCGTCTCTCCTTGCCTCTGAGAGGTCGAGCAGTTCCAAGCAAGGAACCGTTCGCGAGCGAGATGCTTCCACGGATCGTACCCTCTCCTCTTCGGATAGTCGCGAAGCGTTCAACGCGCGGGCAACGCCAAAACGTGCCCCACCCTCCGTAAGAGCTGAGATGGTAGATGATGAGGACAATAGTTCCACGCCAACCCAAGCACAGCACAGCAGAGGCCCCTCCGAGAGCCAATTTCGACTGGACCTGAGTAACCCGCCCAGTTCACCATTTTCGGTAGATTTTAACGGACCCAACGCGCGATAATGGACGGACGATGACGAAAAGCGAGACCTTGTGTGGAACCCAGAGCGTATGCGTGTGCATATGTTGGATGCTAAAAAAGGGGGGTTTGAACTTCTGCTTCACCCACTATTGCTTATTTTTATTTTCTTTAGGTTGGGCTGCCTGGTGTCTCTATACCCGTTCTCGAACCTTTGGGCGCCGAGGTAGCACTTGTAATCCTTTGATGAGCTAGGAAGCTCCCCGCAGTGGAGTTTGAGGCGCGTCCGGGATGGATTTGCATGTCATTGCATAGGGCGTTGTGGCCAGGTACCGAAACAGCGGAAGGGCTGGTGGAGATCTATTTTGTACGATATATTTGAACGCGGTAGAGACGGGCAGAGAAGCATCTCATGAAACACAGCGTGCATTGGCGACAAGCGGGCATCCAACTAGTAACTTAGCAATGGCGGGCATCCAACGCGGCACCAAGGCGGGGGTTGGCATGGCAAGCGCCCTTGGCGGCGATGACGTACCTCGTGCGGTCAGTCAGGAACGGAACGGCTGTCGGCGAGCGCCATGGGACCGTGTGCAGCTTCGCTCGGCCGCCGATCGTGTATTCGACCTTCTGGCACCTCTTGCATCGCTCTCAACCTTCCGCAGAGCAGGCGGGCAATTGCGCCCTCACCCTTCCTGCCACCCTCGTTAACGCTGCTTATCCTTCTCCCCGCTCGCTGCCCAATTTCCCCTCCATCGTCCTCACACGCCGAGAATTCCCATCTATTCTTAATCCTTTCCGCGCTACCCTATTTGTGCACAATTGCCATTGTTTACCGGCAAACCCGTTGCGTTACCTTGCTCAAACAAAAGATTCAACTGCATCCGCCGTCATGGTCGCTACTCAGAAGACGCAGGCTGTGTATCTGCTGCCATTGACCGACGCAGGCGCTCCGAACGTGAAGGGCCAGTACATCCTGCTTCCACCCTGCACTGATCCCGCCTACGAACTTTGCATCCAGATTGAGGGCACCAGCTCGATATGCCGTGAAGGCAGTCTGTGGGTGAACATCCCCGCCAAGGGCGACAAGTTCCAGCGGGACCACTACCAGGAGTACAAGTACGCCTCACAGCATGGCTGACCCCTAAAATCACACTGACATGCTAGCCAGACTCGAACCAAAGTTTGATGGACGCATCGAAATCAACATCCCCATCTACGAGCCTAATGCTTACTCGTTTTATACGACCTACACACCATTGCCGCAATGGTCATTCACGGACGTCAAGCCTACAGAACCGACACGCACACCCACCTACTTCGTTGATGTGTGCCCCAGTCTCGCATTGAATGGCGAGCAATTGCCCATCGAGTCAATCTCACTCTTCACCTGCTTATCCAAATTTATGGGAAGCTACCCCACCGATTGGGAAAAGCACCTTCGCGGTATCAGCGAGCGAGGGTATAATATGGTGCATTTCACACCGTTGAACATCCGAGGAGACTCCAATTCGCCGTACAGCATATATGACCAGCTCCAGTTCGATGCCTCTATATTTCCGAAAGGTGAAAAGGACGTCGCCCACCTTGTCAAGAAGATGCACAAGGAGTACAAGTTGTTAGCGATGACCGACGTTGTGTGGAACCATACGGCCAACAACAGCAAATGGTTAGAGGAACATCCTGAGGCCGGATATAACGTGGACACAGCGCCCTGGCTCCGCCCCGCTCTTGTTCTAGACACGGCGCTTCTTCAGTACAGTCGCGACCTCAAATCACTCGGTTTGCCGACCAACATTCAAAGTCAAGATGATTTACTCAAGGTCATGGAAGGCGTAAAGACGCGCGTACTTGGAGAGTGCAAGCTCTGGGAGTTTTATGTGCTGGACGTCGATCGCGACGCAAAAGCCATCACCCAATCTTGGGTGGATGGTCACGTCACGTTCCCAGATGACAGCTTTAGAGATGCTGGACTTAGGGGCCTTGACGCCGTCAAGGAGTGGCCCCTGAAAAGAAAAGCTGATTGGATCGTTGACCACACTCTGTGCGGCGGAGATACTCTTGGCCAAAGGTTCCGTCGCACTGTTGATCCTGCATCTGCAGCCGCTCTCCTCTGCGCCCTCTTCGGTCGGCATGATACCAGGACAGGCAATACTCCAGACGAAGCAGGGGCTCGTGAGGCGATGCACCGTATTCTTCAAGAAGTCAACCTCCAGTTCTATCGTGAGTACGATGCAGACGCAGCCGAGATTATGGAACAATTGTTCAATCGCATCAAGTACTGTCGCCTTGACGACCACGGTCCGAAGATGGGCTCTATTACTGACAACAGTCCTTTGATTGAGCCTTACTTTACACGACTACCTCTGAATGAGACTACGAAGAAGCACAACCCCGAAGCTCTTGCGCTTGTCAACAATGGATGGGTGTGGGCTGCTGATGCGATGAGAGATAATGCCGGCCCCAAATCGAGGGCATATCTAAGACGCGAGGTCATTGTTTGGGGTGATTGTGTTAAACTCCGTTACGGAAGCGGACCGCAAGACAATCCATTTCTCTGGGACCATATGGCCAAGTACACAAGGCTTATGGCAAAATACTTCCAGGGTTTCCGCATTGATAATTGCCATTCAACTCCAATTCATCTTGCCAGTTACATGCTAGATCAGGCTCGAAATGTCAACAAAGACCTGTTCGTCGTTGCGGAACTATTTTCTGGGTCTGAGCAGATGGACTTCAAGTTCGTCAAGGAACTTGGGATCTCTGCTCTCATTCGAGAGTGCATGCAAGCATGGAGTACGCAAGAGCTCAGCAGACTTGTACATCGACATGGTGGCGTACCAATCGGCAGTTTTGATACCGATGAGGTATTGAATGCGGATCCATCAATGATCACTACAACCGCAGATGGTACCCGACGTATTGTGAAGAAGATAAAGCAAAGCCCCGTACATGCTTTGTTTATGGATTGCACTCATGACAACGAAACGCCAGCACAAAAGCGCGACGCCCGTGACACACTACCCAGTGCCGCCTTAATCGCCATGTGCTCCTGTGCTACTGGAAGCGTTTTCGGGTTCGACGAGGTTTATCCAGAGCTTATCGAGCTTGTTCACGAAAAGAGACTATACAGCTCCATCAACTCTACCGGCAGTACGGTCAAAGCATCTGCCGGTCAAGGCGGCATTGGCGGGATCCGAAAGATTCTCAACCAGATACATGTCGAAATGGGCAAGGAAGGATTCGACGAAACATACATTCATCACGATCGTGAGTACATCACTGTCCATCGAGTCAACCCACGCACTAGAAAGGGCTATTTTTTGATCGCACATACCGCTTTTCCTGGGTATGGGACTGGTAATGGTGGTTTTGGGCCCACCCATCTGCCCGGAACCAAGGCGAAGCTGATCGGTGGCTGGAATCTTGAAGTGGACAACAGCCCAGAAACGCGCAAGGCCATCATATCGGACACAGAGTTACTGCGTGGACTACCCAGCGAAACCAAAGAGTTGCACGGTATTGTTGTAGAGTCTAAAGGCGACTCGACTACTATTCTCATCCCGGAAAAATTCCCACCAGGAAGTATTGCACTATTCGAGACATGGGTGCCATCTGCCGAACATGACGAAGGCCTAGACAAATACGTAACTTCTGGAGCGCGGAGTGCGTTCCAGAACTGCAGTCTCGCTGAGTTAAACATCATCCTATATCGTTGCGATCCGGAAGAACGAGATTTCTCCCACAATCAAGATGGCACGTACAACATACCCAACTATGGTCCTTTAGTTTATGCCGGGTTACAAGGTTGGTGGAGTGTCATGCGTAACGTCGTCGACGACAATGACTTAGGCCACCCGATCTGCAACCATCTGCGAGAAGGCCAATGGGCATTAGACTACTGTGTTGGCCGATTAAACCGAGTTTCCGAGAACGAAAGATTTCGCGGCATTGCTGGACCCGCGAAGTGGCTCGAAGAACGTTGCGATAGGATTCGCGAACTGCCCAACTTTCTTCTCCCGAGGTCTTTTGCCATGCTGATTCAGACCGCGTACAACGCCGCCGTTGATCGATCTATTGAACTCATGAACGACAACATCCGGAACGGACCCGCTTTCTTGCGAAAGCTTGCGCTTGTGAGCGTCCAAATGACAGGCTACGTGAACAGTGCTTCGCTTTGGCCTGACAAAAGTGTACCAAGCATGGCAGCAGGCCTACCTCATTTTGCGTCCGATTGGGCGCGTTGTTGGGGCCGAGACATTTGTATTTCCGCTCGTGGACTTCTCATGGGAACAGGGCGATATGATGACGCTAGAGAACACATACTAGCTTTTGCAAGCGTTGTGAAGCACGGCATGGTTCCCAACTTGCTAAGCGGCGGCAAGCTCCCGCGTTATAATTCCCGAGATTCGCAATGGTGGTTCACACAGAATGTGCAAGATTACACCAAAATTGTTCCTGATGGCTTGGATCTGCTTCAGCATAAGGTCAAACGACGTTTTCTGCCCTATGATGATACTTGGTTTCCTCATGACGACGAACGCGCTTATTCTAAGTCATCCACCATCGAAGATGTCATCCAAGAGATTTTGCAGCGTCATGCCGCTGGATTGGATTTCCGAGAGTACAATGCAGGCCCCAACATCGATAGCCAGATGAAAGATGAAGGCTTCAACATCAAAGTGCAACCAGACTGGGAGACTGGTATGATCTTTGGTGGCAACCAGTCGAACTGCGGTACCTGGATGGATAAGATGGGGGAAAGCGACAAGGCTGGGAGCAAGGGTGTTCCAGGTACGCCGCGAGATGGCGCTCCTGTAGAAATCATAGGCCTTCTGTACAGCTGCCTCAACTGGGTTGCCCAACTGCATGCCAGAGGGAAATACAGGTACGAAGGTGTGACGATCGACGGTGGAAAAAAGGCCATCTCGTTCAAGGCATGGGCAGACAAGATCAAGGCAAACTTCGAGCGTGTTTTTTATGTTCCTCGAACGCCTAAAGAAGATGCCAACTACGACGTCAACCCCAAGATTATAAACCGTCGCGGGATTTACAAGGATGTGTACCGGTCCGGTAAGGAGTACGAGGACTATCAGCTGCGACCCAACTTCAGCGTAGCAATGACAGTGGCACCTGAACTGTTCGACCGTGATCACGCCTTGTACGCGCTGGAGATGGCGGACAAGTACTTGTTAGGCCCAGTAGGCATGAAGACGCTCGATCCTTTGGACTACAACTACCGCCCGTTCTACATCAACAGCGAAGATTCTACGGACTTTCACACATCTAAAGGCCGTAACTATCATCAAGGCCCGGAATGGGGCTGGCCACTGGGCTTCCATTGCCGGGCTCTTCTAAAATTCGACCTGCAGCGACGGAAGACGCCAGCGGAACGAGTCGAAAGCTACCAGCATGTCACGCGTCGTATGGCTGGAATGATAAAAGCCATTGACGAAAGCCCTTGGGCAGGTTTGACTGAGCTCTCGCAAAAGGACGGTGCTTACTGTGGTGACTCGTGCCCGACACAGGCTTGGTCGGCTAGTTGCATGATCGACGTGTTCCAGGATGCTTGGGAATATGAGCGGGAAGAGTCTCTGTAGCCTGGTCAAAGTGCATCGCAGCACTAGACGAGAACAGGCAGCGGACGTGTTTGGGGCAATGTCTGGTCAGACGATTGATCAGTTTTGTGGCATGGTGGAAGACTTGTGTTAGGCTGCTTTGAATTTGCTTTCATTTCCTATTGTGAACACAATGTAAATACCTACGAAGACACATGAATCGATACTGTTTGTTCCTTGCCAACGTTGAAAAAATGGCAGGTGGCCGACGCTAACGTCGAAGAGCAAGTGACATCGCGTCTCTAGCGCGTTGATCCCGATCACGTCACTTGCTTGCTTAGACGGGGTTGTCAATCAAAGGATCGGAGCACTCCCGTTCGACACTCTTTCCCGCATTCTCCTCTACCTTGATAGTGACGAAAACTTCCGTCATGGGCAACAAGAAACGATCGTACGGCAGCCTTACTCCATCATCTCCAAGCACAGTCAGACCTTCACATGCCCAAGCATCTCCGCAGCAGCAACGCGCGTCGAAGCAACCGCGCACAGGTTACGACACGCAACCAACGCACGCACGCCCGGGTTCATCACAGATTGAAGCCATTCTTATAGATGATGATGATGATGATGGCGGTGACGATGCATCGCAGGAGGTGCAAGATGCAAGTCAAAGCTATAACGAGACCGAGATGAGCTGGGTGCTCTATGGGGAGATGGATGCGAAGATCGTAGGCGTGAGGTATTATACGGGAGAAGCCACGGTCGGAGAATTGGCGTTGGCTCGAAGAGAGCCGAACAACCCATATGACAGTAGGTTGGTTTCAGGTCTAGCTGTGCAAAATGATCGATTCGTAGTGTGAATAGCGATCATTGTTCAAGGCACTCTAACATGCCCAGGAAATGCCATTCAAGTCCTTAATGTTGAAGGAACTCAGATTGGCCATATTCCAAGGAACCTTGCAGCAAAACTTGCGCCCTATATGGACAACCGGAGTCTGCTTGTCGAAACTGTCATTACTGGTAGGAAGATGGCATTTGATTGCCCTATTTCCCTATACTTTTATGGCCCGAATGAGCCAGAAGCCCGCGATAATCTCACACAGCGTATGCGAGCTGACAAATTACAACCATCAACCTACAAAGCAGCTGTCCAAAGACAGAAGCTTGCTGCACAGACCGCGAAGAAGGGAAAGAAGCAAGGCAGCACTGCCGTTGGCGTAGGTAACGGTCAGCAACATGCAAATAGTTTGTCTGATTTTGCTGCTGGTTCGTCTCAGGGTTTTGGACTGGGCCCAAGCATGGAGGACATCATCGGCGTGAGTGAGCGCTTCAATCCGAGGAACGCTGATCAGTTTATCGAGGAGTTTGGTACCAAAGAGGAAGACTTGGTGAGTTTGTTACCCTGGCTGTAGACCCTTCTTAACACTGTAATAGGCTGGTATGCCCAAGGCTATTCAGCCTGAAGCTTTGCTTACACAACTACACGACTTTCAACTTCAGGGTTTGCATTGGATGCTAGCGAAAGAGAGTCCAGAACTTCCTGCCGAAAACACCGGTGACATTGTACAATTATGGAAACGCCATCCTACTATGCGTAATGCCTTTACGAATATTGCCACCAAGTTCTCTGTTACCAATCCTGCCCTTGCAAGCGGTGGTATATTAGCTGATGATATGGGTCTTGGGAAAACCATCCAAACCATTTCTTTGATCATGGCTGATCGGCAGCTTGGCCGCCGTGCCCCAGATGCTTGCAATGCAACGCTCATTCTTGCTCCTGTTAGCGTGATGAGCAATTGGAGTACCCAGATGAGCAAGCACATCAAACCCGAATACGCTCTGAGAATCATGTTCTACCATGGCACCCGAAAACAGCCCATCACACCCAAACAGATTGACAATTACGACGTGGTCATCAGTACTTATGATACCGTGTCTTCGGAATGGCATGCTCAAAAATCAGCCAAACTTCCTAGGTCCACTGGTGTATTCTCGGTCAAGTGGCGTCGTGTAATACTTGATGAAGGACACAACATTAGGAATCCAAAGGCGAAAAAAACAGTCGCCATTACGAGTCTCATGGCACAATCTAGATGGGCACTCACAGGCACACCTATCATTAACAACTTAAAAGATTTGTTCTCACTCGTTCGCTTTCTGCGCCTTTCTGGCGGGCTGGATACTCTGGAGATTTTCCATGGCGCCATCATGCGTCCAGTTTTGCAAGGGGATGCTGATGGTACACGCTCGTTGCAAATACTTATGGGCGGGATCTGCCTCCGGCGCAAGAAGGAAATGTCCTTCATTGATTTACGTCTCCCCGAACTCACAGAATACATCAACAAAATCACACTTCTGGGGCATGAGCAGGAAAAGTATGATGCACTAGAAGCACAAGCTAAGGGCACTTTAGATCTTTATCGTCACAAGGCGGGCGGAAAAGATGCATCCGAGGCTTACCGGCACCTGCTCGAAGTGCTTCTTCGCATGCGCCAGCTCTGCAATCATTGGGCACTTGTAAACGAGGAGCGCATATCGTCTATCATGCAACAGCTTGAAGCCGAAGGCATTGTTGACCTCACACCTGAGAACAAAGCCACGTTACAAAAAATGTTGCAATTGTCTGTTGACTCGCACGAGGACTGCCCTATATGCCTCGACTCGCTCAAGGAACCCGTCATTACCAAGTGCGCACATGTCTTCTGTATCCCATGCATTGAGCGAGTCATTGAAACTCAGCACAAGTGTCCTATGTGTCGTGCGGAACTCGATTCTCTGGCTACCACAACGGTCAAGCCCGCGAAAGAGAGCTCCGCAGCACCCCCAACACAAGCCCAGCTCGCAGACAAAGCGTCCTTGGACAGTAACTCTAGTAGTAAAGTCATAGCTCTACTCCAAATCCTCAAAGCATCTGCCCGGGACCCCACGACCAAGACCATCGTCTTCAGCCAATGGACCTCCTTCCTTGACATCCTTGCACCACACCTCACGGCCGCAGGTTTCGTCTTCACGCGCATCGACGGCAGCATGTCGGCCATGGCCCGCGATGCCGCTCTCGAAACCTTTGATACGTCACCCACGACGACCATCATGCTGGCCTCCCTCTCCGTCTGCTCCGTCGGCCTCAACCTCGTGGCCGCGAATCAGGTCGTGCTCGCCGACTCGTGGTGGGCGCCCGCCATCGAGGATCAGGCCATTGACCGAGTGCATCGACTCGGCCAGAAGCGCGAGACGAAGGTCTTCAGGTTGGTCGTCGAGGGCAGCATCGAGGAGCGTGTGTTGGGCATCCAAGCCGAGAAGAGGAAGTTGATGGGCGTGGCGTTTGCCGAAAAGGAGAGCAGCCGGGGAAAGAAGAGAAGGGCGGCAGGGCTGGCGGATTTCGAGAGGCTGTTGGGCGAGGCTAGCAAGCCAAGCTAGGTTTGTTGTGTTGGTTGGATTCCTCTCGGATGCATGTATGGGCTTGGCGTTGGTGTCATTTCAGGCATTGTGTGGGGGGGGATTTCTTGCCGGGTTACTGTTGGGCATGGAGTATGCAGGGTATTAGGCGGCGTGAAAGGGAGTACAATGAAATAAGTAAACCTCGTTGCCACGTGCATTCTGTACGTCCCATTAGTCTAATCCAACCACCAGCTAAAAATGATTCGCAGAACACATGGATCCAATACGTAAACTGATGCCCGTCGATAGATCTAGGACTATGCTTTGCTGGTATACATGGAAAAGATTCGTAAAAAACTGTTAGTGCTAAAGCCCCCTCATAAATCATCCGTCATCATGCAAGTGATATATCCCCAAATTTCTGTACGAAGGCTGAAAGGCCGCGCGATACTGTATAAAATGTATAGAAAGGACATGCAGCACCCCGGCCCTGCAAGAAGACCTAATCATACAGCGAACTCCATGCCCGCATAGCGAAGATAAAGATGATTTAGCAGAATCGACCGGTGGCAAACACCCACCGCATGCATCGTGGAGACGACGGGATACTCGGCAGAGAAATTCGCTAGAGATGTCCGTGTCCTAAGAGCGTGGGAAGTGTGGGAGCGTGGGCCCGTGGGCCAATCATGGCTTGAGATTGTCGTTTTCTTCACCTATCCTGGGTGGGCTTTTCGAGCTGGAGCTCTTCGGTCGGAAGGGAGATACACTCCGTCTGCAAACACAGCGGTTAGCGTGACTAAGCAAGTACTGGAGTCCACTGTATAACGGACTACGGAGATACCCTCGGGAAAGAAGGTCTCACACGCAGCAAATTATTAAAATGGGGAACTAACGATCTCCTCTTCTCGCCTTCCTTCTTACGGTCCTCGATCATTTTCACCATGATCTTGCGCCCCTCGGTCGCATTGACCCGTTGATCCTTCATGCTCATGGATATTTTCTCCGACGCATCTGCCCTCAACAGCCTTTTCAATAGCAAATGCTTCATGGTAATGCAGACGAATACGCCACAGTCACTCCCATTCTCCTGCTGCGGCGCATCATCCATGGGTATGAAGCGAAGTTGCTTCCCCAGCAGCATCTCAAGTTTCTTGGTGGTCTGTTGGGCCTCGCGGGCGTTGGACGGATACAAACTGTCGTAGTGGAAGGCGACGCCATCGATGATGGAAACCAGGAGCAATGACCAGTGCGAGCCGCCCTCGGCATGTGCGACATCCGTGTTATCATTTATGGGTAGGAAGATGTGCGTAGTGTGGGTGAAGTCCGGAAGGGCGTCCCTGAGCGTTGAGGGATCGGCCGTGTGCTGCAGCAGGAACGACATGCTCGGCCGAAGGAGGACGATTTGGGCACGCGGGAAGGCTTTGAGCTCTTCACGCTCGAGGTATCTGAGTGGCAAGTGAGCATAGGAGTGCGAAGGAGAAAGGCAGAGAGGAATTACTCTTGCCAGAAGGCAATGGCCTGTGAAGGTAGCATTAGCAATGGCTGTAAAAAGGGATAAAGACTCGAGACATACATTGTCAGTCAGCCAGTCGCGTTTGATGGCGTCGACATCTTCCTTGACCACTGCATACAGGTCAGTTGAGTTACCGTGCGAATGCCAGTGGGATCGTGCAAGAGCAGTATAGGCTGTCGCATACTCACACCGCACGTCGTAGTCTGTTCATGGTCAGCATTTTGGCCTTGGGCTTGTTTGCGCTTCGAGGCAGACCATACGCACATGAAAGATAGGCATCGTCTGGCGCCAGACTGTCCCCGAAATGCCTCCGCGCACCGTCTACGATTCTCGAAAGACCACTCGGCATATCTGGCTGCACACGCGCGGTCCTGCACTGAGGTTGCGTTCTGCAGGGCTCTGAAGAGTTGTGTACGGGCCTTGTGTCTGCCTGACAAAGGCACGGCGAGATAAGCGAGGCTGGAGAGGCTGAGGACAAAGCGCGGGAGGGGGATACGGTGTACTGTATGCAAGGGCTGCAAAGGTATCGAGGGTTGTTGTGTCTGCCTAGCGCAAAAGATCCCAGAGTGACGACTGGTGGGGAACAATAACTCGCCGCTGCCGGTGGCCCCGCGCCCGCGGCTGCAAACGCTACGCAGGGCGGGGGCAAAAAGCAGGGATGACGCAATGCCGGTAGGACGGACGCATTGGCCAATGGGCATTGTACGCCTCCTACATGTGTACATGCATGCAAAATGTATTGTGCCTACTTTTTGGCTGCTAAGCCGACGCTTTTGAAACAATGCTTGGAAGCCCTCGGTCAGGTTCTGCGAGAACGTTTGGACCACGCCCACGTTCAGGGCAGTTCGTCGATCGACTCTTCGCCGTTCGCGTGGCCATTGGACGACCCTTTGGCCCAGATTGCAGGCTTTTCGACCTGAATCCGCCAGCCTTGCTTGTCCTCGATCTTGCCCAGCTGGATGCCCTTCAGCGTCGTCAGAAGCTTCACGCAAACTGGCCCTGGCTCCTCGGCCGCATCCTTGTAACTGATTTTCTCGCCCTTGGACTCCATGGTGATTGATCGAATGGGCACGAGGGCTGCCGCCGTTCCAGCAGCAAGCACCTCGTCGAATTCACTGAGCTCACCGTAGGGGATCTGCAAGCCACATGAGCGGTGTGAACCTAACAAGGCCGGGGCCCATGCTTACCTCGCGGGACTCAGTTTCCCAGCCAAAGGACTCTGCAATCTTCAGGATAGAGTCGCCCGTCACACTCTTGATCACACTCTTGCTATTGGATGCCACGAGCTTGATGCTGTCGCCGCTCTTCTTCACGCCAATGAAGGCTGACGTCGAAAACTCGTCGATTACCGTCCGAGTTTTGCTGTCCAGGTGGAGGGTGATGCCATAGCCGGCCTTGTGTGCCTGCTCGCTCCACCGGAGGACTGGCGCATAGTTTCCGCCAATCTTGGCCGAGCCGGTTCCTTCAGGGGCCGCTCGGTCGAAGTTCTCTAGGATCAAGGCATCGACAGGGTGCGTGCCGTGGTACACGCCGGTGGGAACGACAAACACACAGAAAGTGTACTCCTCGGGCGGATTCAGCCCTAGCTGGGCTGAGCTGCCAAACAGAAGCGGGCGCACATACATGGCGGCACCGGTTTCATTGGGGGGCACATAGGCGGCGTTCATCCCCACGGCAAGCTTGCACGACTCTACAAAGAGATGGGTCGGCACCGGGGGCATGGACACAAAGGAGGCAGAGTGCTGCATGCGCTCGGCGTTCTTGCTGGGCCGGAAGAGGCTGATGGAGCCGTCTGGGCCGCGGAATGCCTTCAGGCCTTCGTAGCATTGCTGGCCATAGTTCAGGGCCGGAGCCATGCCGTGGAGGCGGAGATAGGGATCCTCGACGAAGACTGGGGCTGTCCATTCTCCTGTCTTGACCGAGTAGTGAGATTCGACATGGCCAGCAACTGAATCCCCTTAGCACAAGCCTGACGCGCACACAGAGAACAGCCCATGGTGGACTGCTTCCGTGTTTCATCGTACCTTCTCGGATCTTGAAGCCTACGTTGCTCCAGTCTAACGGCGTGGTCAGTTTGCGGGTCGGGACTGGGCACAAGCGGGAGTGAAACAATTCTCCGAGAAACGTACCAATGGTGTCTACTGGGGGCGGAGGATAGTCGGACATGTTGGCTGTGTGGGGGGGAGAGAGTCGTGCTGGGGAGGTTTGGGGTCGGCCAGATGCACGCAAAAGCTAGAATTTTGTACGTTACGCAGGAACCTCGAGCTCTCAGGGACGCGGGACTTCGGTGGCGACAAAGCGATATCGGTGCCGAACCGGCGCTACCGTGGGCCAGCTGGTGAAATATGTCACATACGAGGGGCCTTTGCTGGCGTCACGGTGGGTGGCTAAGCGATTACTACTGCGCAGCGCCATTCCGCAAATTGATGGATATTCAAGGGACGGTGTGCAAGGCTGGCTCTGCAGCTACGTCGAGCACGGTACGGGAGTCTGCTGGGTGAAGTGTTGCATGCATGGTGTGCATGCATGCATGTATGTATGTATGTATGGCTAGCCGAACCGGGATGGGAGCTGGAGCTCTCCCCATGGCCCTCTCTCGCTCTCTCCCTTCTCCTGTATGTAGGGCTTGGCTCTCGGCCATCCGAAACGCACGTCTCGGAGGACCGTCTCCCACCATAACACACGCACACACACACACACTCACGCATACACTCACACACTCTCTCTCTTCCTTTCTCTCCCTTTCTCTTTCTCTCTCTCTCTCTCTCTCTCTTTCTACACGCCCTCGCGGTTATCGCAACCTCCCCGACACAATCATGGCATCCATCGGCGTCAAGAGCCGCTTTCTTCTGCTGGCCCTGTTCGGCATCGCCTTGTTCTCCCTGCTTTTGCTGGAAGGGTATCGGGCCCCCGAGGGCCATCCGTCGCCCATACAGCAAGCCAAACTGGCGCAGGCAGGGGCACCTTGGAGCGGCGCAGCGCTGGCCGGGCATGCGATCGCTCCCAAGCTGGGGAACGCCACGGCAAAGTGGGTCAACCGTGGTGGGCGAGGCAAAGGCAGAGGCAGAGCAGAGGGGTGACTGACGCATTCTTCTTCTACCTAGGGCCGAGCTCGGGCGGGCAGCCTGGAAAGTGCTGCACACGACGTTTGCACGCTTCCCCGAGAAGCCGAGCGCGGAGGAGAAGGAGGCGCTGCGGTCCTACGTATATCTATTTCAGCGCTTATACCCTTGGTACGCCACGGGCCCTAGGCCTCGTCGAGCTGAAGGGCAGAGCAGGCTAACCGGGCGTGCAGCGGAGAGTGCGCCGAGCACTTTGGCAAGGTGCTTGCCAAATACCCACCGCAGGTGTCGTCGCGGTCGGCGGCGGCCATGTGGGGGTGCATGGTGCACAACATCGTCAACAAGCGGCTGCACAAGGCCGAGTTTAACTGCGAGGACATTGGAGATGCGTACGACTGCGGGTGCGCAGACGACGACGGCGACGACGCAAAGGCCAAGGGGCAAGGCTGACGATGAAGGCGGGGTTGTGTCTATGGATACAATGCAATATTGTAGCAGCGAGCGATGGGGCACGAGCACAGGCACGGGCACGGGCACGGAAGGCTTCGAGAAGGGCAGCAGAGGGCAGAGCAGAGCAGCGCCATGTACATGTCTCACGAAGCAGCGACGCCGTGTGGGTCGGATGATGCGGGAGCGTGTGCGGCAGGTCACGTCAGCCCGGTTTCACAGCGCCTTGTCTCAGGGTTTCAGAGGCGCCGGGCTCGAGGGGGCGTCTCGTGGGCGGCGCGCCTGGCCCGGGATGGCGACGAGGATGCGGGCGTGCGGCGTGCAGAGCTGCGAACCATACGCAACGAGGCGCCGCGGTGTGGGCGTGCGGGCGCGTCGCGTGATTATTTTGGGCGCCCGGCGCAGGCCTGCATGCCGGCATGCCTGCACGCTGTACCGTGTGGACGTGCTGCATGCATGCGCGGGTGGGCGAGTATGGCACTGTGTATCTATTGTTGTAGAGTCGAGGGCCTGCAGGGGCCGCGTTGGGCCGGGGCCAGGGAAAAAGGAAAAACGAAAAAAACAGCCCAAGCGTGTTTGGCGGGCCGTCGTCAATGCCAGCGCCTGAACCTGAACCTGAAACTGTGAATCCCTCCATCCCCCCCCTCCCCCTCCCCCTCCGCGACGCCATGCCCTGAGCTGCCGTGCTGAGCTGCCCTGCCTCTCATACGCTTCTTCTCCCTCTTCCATTGACGACCCGCCAGCTCCTCACCGCCAGTTTGCCCTTCCACCATGGTGTCGTTCTCCTGCGAGGTATGTTTATGTTTACACCACACCCCCATGCCCCTGGCTCTGCTCTGCGACCCGCGCTGACCACCGTCCTGTGCTCGTAGAACTGCGGCGACGTCCTCACCAAGAAGAAGCTCGATGCTCACCGCAACCAATGCCACGCCGCCTCCTACACCTGCCTCGACTGCATGGTGCACTTCGAGGGCACCAGCTATCGCGCCCACACGGTATGCCCTCGCCTTCCACCTTCACCTCCCCTACCACGCCACCCCCGACGCTCGCTGCTGACATGGCGCCGTAGTCGTGCATCACCGAGGACCAGAAGTACCAGGGCAAGCTTTACCGCGAGAAGAAGAAGCCCCAGCACCAGAAGAAAGACAGCGCCCAGCAGCCCTCGCAAGCCCTCGTACCCCGCAAGGCCTACGTAGAAGATGCTGCCGATGCAGACACGGGCGCCGTCGCCATTGTCGATGCTCCGCCGCGTGCCCCTACGCCTCCGCCTGCCATCAATTCGCTGGGATACAATGAGCAGGCTGCCCTCCCGCCCGTCAACGTCTTCGACTTCCTCGATCCCTCCGAAACCCCGGCACCCGCGAGGACCCGCCCTCCCGTCGACGAGTCGCGCCTGATCGAGGACAGCCAGCCACCCGCTTACCAAGAAGAAGATCCCACGATAACCCCCGCCCATGTCTTGAAATTCCAGATTCCCGACGGCCCCGATTCCGGCGACGAGGCCTTCGCGCACGCCGACCAGCCTGTGCGACCCAGCAACGAGCGCTACGATTCCGCGTACAACACTCGCGACCAAGACCCCGCCTTCATCACGCCAGCACCAAAATCGAAGCACAACCGTACCAAGTCGCGCGACAAGGACGTCGATACCACCATCAAGAAGGAGGAGCGCAAGCGCAAGCGCAACTCGCCCGCAGAGCTCGACATGTCGCTGGTGCGCGCACAACACGAGAGGGACACCATGATGGCCGATGCCCCTCCCGTTCTCCACTCTGGTCTTACCGGTGGCCTCAATCGCCTTCTCGCCCACCCGGAGTTTCCCCCTTCGCCTGATTACTCGGGTGATTATGTCGAGAACTCACCCCTGAGCCCCATGAAGCGTGCCAAGCAAGGCGCTTCCAAGGCTTTTCTCCGCGCCCAAAAGGAATTTGCCGTGCAGCAGGAAAAGGAACGCAAGGCCGAGATCAAGGAAGAGCGGGCCCGTGAAAAGGAGGAAAAGAAGGAGAGGGAGCGCGGCCGTGAACGTGAGCGAAAGGAGCGCAAAGCCAGCACGGCCCTGGTAAAGATCCGGCCCAAGATGAAGAAGCGCGATGACTCCACACGTGAGGTGCCCAAGCCGCGTGAGGGCGACCGCCGCCGCCGCCGCGAGACTTCTTCTGGCTCCCCCCCTCGTGCCCGCAAAAGTCTCAAAGCAATCGAGTACCATCGCTCGGATTCCCACTCCCCAGCTCCCAATGGCGAAGCCCAACTCATCGTACGTCCCAACGGTGCCCTTGCCCCTGTGAAGACGGTGCACGAAGCGCGCGCGGAACATTTCATGTCCCTCGTCAGCAAGGGACCCGAATCCGAGCGCGGCATGAGCGTCAACAAGACGCTCAAACGATACCACCGCGAACGATACGAGCATTCGGACCGTAATGTCTCCAAGGCCGAGGAAGAAAAGGAACTGTGGAAGAGTCTGCGTCTACGCCGTAACGATCGTGGCGAGATTGTCCTCTTTTTTGCGCCCCCTGATGAAGGGGATATCGGGGATGCGGTTGCATGACTAGATACCGGAAGCGATCTGGACATCCTTGTTCGGATGGAGGCATGGAGCTGCAGCGACCCATCTCCAGAGCAGGCAAGCTTTCCGGTACATGAGTCGATCCCGCAGGCTTCCATTGAATGAGCACATGTAGGAGTTAAGAGTAAAGAGTACGAGTACGAATAAGACAGGATATGGATCGGAGCAGGAGTACGAGCTAATTCAGGGGCTGGGAACATGAGGAGGGCTCGTTTGGCATCCTCTTCCCATTTCTTCACCTCTGATTTTATTCTCTCCAACCTTCTTCTCCTTTCTACACTTTTTTTGGTTGATACCCGACGTTCTTGTCAGCATATTCATGTCAGCATATCGGGTGGATTGGTGTTGTGCCTGCATTTTGCCCCACGAATGCAAAATTTCATGTTTGGATGGGAGAAGTCGGTTTGCATTATACGTATACCCACCGCCTCTCTCACACCCCCACCCACTCTGCTTTCCGCACAACCACCTTTCTTTTGTCAGGACCTCGTTTTTTTTTTCTAACAGCTCAAGTTCTCCTCTCCTTGTACTGCCGTTACTTCTTTGTACTGCTGTCCTTGGGAGCCGTGTCACTTTTTGTCTGTTTTCACATACCTGAGGTTCTGCGCAACTGTCTTTGTCTTTGTTGTAGCTAGCACTAATGCTCCTGGGCTGGGTCCCGCACCCCTTTTCGTGCCGTTTTCCGTACTACTACTACCACCCTATTTTGGTTGTTCTTGCTTCGGACAGGACATAAATATCCAAGCTTCGAGTTACTATACTTATCGTACCCTTCTTTGATATCCAACCCATGCATGCGCACTTTCCATTCGTTACATTACATAGAAAATACGTCTTGATTAGCAGTACACCTTGTGATGCTCTTTCATTACTACGTCCCGTTCCCAATCAGTATTACTAGGTGGTACGGCAGTCTTCCCCGGAGGGCGGCCATAGGCCTATAGGGCGAGAGGTCTAGAATCGAAGAAGTTTTGTTTACTGTACACAGGTTGTTCGGCCTGTCTCGTTGTATGTGCAACATCCAGCGTTCACGACTCCTTACCTCGTCGCTCCCACTCGACCACCGCCGGCGCCAACGGCCGTGAGAACAACGATGAGTAATCTGTTCCGATCACCTCTTGGCTACCCCCGACGTTTCTGACTCTGAACTCGCGCACAAAGGCCGCAAGGATGGTCTGCAGCTGCACGTACGCAAACTGCTCGCCGATGCAACGGTGGCGGCCAGCGCCGAACGGCAGATAGGGCGAATTGGTACCCTTGGACACAACGCCCCACCCGTAATCGATCTTCTCGTCCTCGGCATCCGCACTCTCAAAATCGTGGGCACCTGCGTCCCAGCGGTGAGGGTCCCAAACGGCAGAGTTGGGGAAATGTGCATCCATTTGCGCCGAGACACCGGGTGAGGACATGAGGGTATGCGAGGTAGGGATGACGTAGTTCGTGCCGTCGATAACGAGAGGCTGCTTGACTTTGCGCATGATGGAGTGAATTGGGGCATGCAGGCGAAGGGTTTCCCTGACGGTTTGGGCATGCAACGGAAGCTTGCCAAGGTCATCGTGACTGAGCGGGGGCAGACATTCGCCAAGTGCTTGCTTCTGTTCTGCGAATAGCTCTTCAACAAGTTCAGGTTTGGTGGCAAGGCGGAGGAGGATCCAGGCAATGGTGGAGGAAGAGGAGTGTTGACCAGCCATGAGAAGGGCAATCATGATGCCAGCAATCTCGTGCTCGGGTACTTGAGTGCCATCCTTGTATCTGCAGTCCATTAAGTGCCAGATCATGTCATGGCCTTCTCTTTTGACTTCACCAGCTCGCCTCCTCCTGACAATGTCCGAGTAGATCTGAATCATGGTCTCGCGCGCATTGTCACGGGCACGATTATGCGGGAGCGGAGCCCATGATAGCATGAAATTGATCGGAGAGAAGCCCATATCGAGGTCGTGGAACAGCTCAGCAAAGCGGGAATCAAACATGCTGCGGACCTCCTCACCCTGGAGCGAGCGCGAGGCAGTGTAAATGGTGAGCTCAGCCATGACCTTAGGAACGTCAAACGTGCCCTTCTGGCCCTTGAATGCCTTATGACGCTTAACGAAGTCCTGCACTTCGGCGGTGATGAGCTCAACGTAAGAACGAAGGGCGTCTTGCGTAAGGCCAAACTTGACGAACTGTTGCCTGCTGTTAGCAACACCATGGTAAGCCCCGTTACCACAAAACAACGCACCTTCTTCTGTTCCATTAATTTGGCATTCGGACAGTCGTACACGACGTCCTTACCAAACACAGGGCCAGTCAAGGGGTTGTAGATCTCCTCAGCGTTGACATCCTTGATTTTTCCGTTCAAGATAAAGTTGTTCCCCTTGGTATCCAGGCAGACAGTCATCTTCCTGCCGAGTAGAATGAAGGTGAATACATCGCCGTACTAAACCCGCGTCAACACACACTCCTTACTACCCATGGCCTACCCCGCGTACCTTTGCCTTGTTCGCGAAAAAGAACTTGTACGGATCCATGCCATATGTGATGGTGCTCCCAATGATAGGAAACCAGTGAAACACCACCGGAGGCTCATTCGGCTTCTTGAATAGCAACAGGTTGAGAACATTGAGCACCACTGCGAGTACAATAAAGGAGACGGTGCCGGCGATGACAAGAACAGAGGCTGACGAGTTGGTAGCAAATTCGGCTGCGGGCCCTGCGACATGAGTGAGGAGCGTCATGACGGCAAACACCTGTGGGAGGGAGGGAGCGGGCGCGCGTGCTGAGGGGTAAGAAAAGGGAGAATGTTGACCATCTTAAATTTCCCAAACTTAGGAAACGCTCGGACCAGCTCATCGCATCTCCTGCCTGTTCCTGACAGGGCCGATGGCGACCGCGGAAGTCTTAGCGACCTGCCGGTGGTCTATCATCCGCTCCACCAAAAAGTCACACCATGAACTGGCCACGCGGTCCCCTGCACCGCCTTACCGTACAGCTAACTTGTTGATTGGTCCCAATTAATTTGTAAGCAGGCTCAGGAATGGCTTATAGCGTTCAGGATGATGTTCAAAATCTTCCAGAGGGCACGCCAGGTTGTTAAGAACACCCATACTCAGATATTGGAATAGTCGCAAATGCTTTAGGCATGTAAACTCGTCTGGTATAATGGGTCCCCACCCTACCAGCACCCACGGCGCAAACGATATGAAGACACACATATATGCTTCAAGTCACTATGTAGACATCAACGAGATAGTCATCACTGCGTTGATGCGGTGACCCATTACTGGATATCCGTAGAGAAAACAACCAAACTCCGACCCAACCAATAAAGGGACCACGGGTACACCCAGCATTCCGTGACTAGTGCTCTTCCAGCATGTTGCATAGATTAGACTTCGGGGTGCCTGCCACTATGCTGCATAGCGTGATCCGTCAACAGTGTCGTATAGTTGCTCATCTCCTTTACCTCCCATTTTGATGAACTCTTCCGGGTTCCTATTCGCTACAGGTTTTCCCTCCTGCACTCCGCTCTGAGCCACAACGCCATTCTTGCTAGATTTGTTTTTTTCATAAACCTTGACCGATTGCTGACCCTCAGGCCCCTCAATCACCCTGCTCACTTTGATATCATTGATGCTGCTGAGCAGAGTCCGCTCGCGTTGAACCTTTCGCTTGGAGAAATCCAAGTTGGCGATAGCTCCAGTAAGCCCGTCCGTACTATCGTTCGGGTTTATGTTCGCCTGGGTAGTCCACGGATGCTCTAGGCATTCATCAATCGTGATTCGTTGATCCACATCAACGGTCAGCATGCGGTCGATTAGATCGAGTGCTGGGTCGCCAACAGAATCCCAATAAGGCGAAGGGTAGTCAAATCTACCCATCTTGATCTGTTGTGACAGCGTATATGGGTTCTCGGCACTGTAGAGCTCATCGGAAAACGGGGGGAAGCCACACAAGCAAATGTATAGTACAACACCGAGTGACCATACGTCAACGGCACGAGTATAACGTCTGTGGTTTGAGTTCTCCAGAATTTCAGGAGCCACATCTGCAGAAGTTAGCGCGTATCACGAAAATGGGCATACATCACTCAACATGAAGGGGTTCCACATCTGCGTTGCGATTAGTATGTAATACTCAGGCGACTCCAATTGGTTGACTTACAAGGTGGTTGTGAATGACTCTTCGCCAATGATCTTGGCAAGCCCAAAATCGGCAAGCTTGATAGACATATTCTTGTCTGCCAGCAAGATGTTTTCCGGTTTGATGTCTCGATGAACAATATTGCGCTCATGCTACAAATGTTAGCCTGCAAAAAATGAATAAGGTACCACACCTACGAGATACTTAACACCCTGGAAAAGCTGCACGAACACTTTCCGTGCCTCCGGCTCGCTCAACTTTTGCTTCATGACGATCCAATTGAACAACTCGCCTTCAGGAGCTAATTCCAAAATGAGATACACTCCATCAGCTTCGTCGAAAGTCGCTTTCAAACAGAGCAATGATGGGTGGCTTACGCCCATGAGGACAGCAATCTCTTGTTGGAGGCCATCGACTTTGGACTTTTCGCCAGGGCCGGAGCGCTTTTCGAACTTTTTTACAGCGTACCTAGTGCCACTGCTTTTCTCTATGCACAGGTAAACCGAGGCAAAATGGCCCTTCCCCAGTTGTTCCTGAATGGTGTATTGTTGCTGGAAACCATTCGTGTTGCGGTATAAAGGGTATCTGAAAACGTAATGAGCTTCTTGTAAAATACCGATCTCGTCGCCTTCTTGCAGCTCTCGTCGCTTGTTTCTGCCAACAATCGAGTTATTCACGAATGTGCCATTACCAGATAAATCTTCCAGCACAGCGATTTCATCACCACCCTTGTGTTCGGGAAAAAGCAGGCAATGCCGGTTCGAGACGACTGGTGATCCAATCTTGACATCTACCGCGAGATAAGAAACGTCCAAATGGAAAGCGTGATGCTGCACTTACCGCACTCTGGGTGTCGTCCAATGAGATATCCACCCGATGTCACGCCGTCTTCAACCTTCTCTTTTTCGTAGTCAGCTTCCTGGCGCGAGTATTCATAACGGCCGACTTTCTCCCGACCTGTGGTCTTTCCAACTTTGGTCGGAGGGACAGGACAAGCGGAACGTTGGCGGAGAACAAGCACATCTCCGGACCCACTGTCTAACGGCACCAAGTAACCCCACACTCCCTCAGCTTTCTCGTCATCCACTGCATAGGATCGACTGTTTGATGGGTATATGAACTGTGAGAAGGGCTGTGTGTCTTGCGGTGGGGACGACAGGCCACCCACGTTACGGGTGGGGCTGCGTATTGCTCCTGAATGGGTCGTGTTTGAGCTTGAGCCTTTGCTCGGGGGAGTGGCGGTACCCTCTTTAAAATCATCGGTTGCAGTTGAATCGCGATAGGTGACTGGAGACGGGAGCGGGCCCTGCTTCAGGGGAGTATCAGGATCGCCAGGTGACAGGTTGCGCTGGGAACGGCGAGGCTTTTTTGGCTCGGTTTGCTCGCCCTGCGATTGCTGTGGGGGGCGAATACTGTCAGCCTACAATTGCCTAATGATTTGACAAGCTTGTGACTACGTACACGACCTCGCTTCAGTTGGCTCTTTTCCGAGGCCATAATCGACGGTAGTCTCTATTTGCTGGGGAACGAGGGAAATGCGTGTTCGGTTACTGCTAAGCGCAACGGGTGGCGTAGGGCATTGTTGTGAAGATGGCAGCTCAGCAGTGCGCGGACGGAGGTTCAGATGGAGGTGGTGCCTCGAGACTTTAGGCTGCCAAGCGATCCCATGCACGCTCCACGCTCCACGCTCACGGACTGGCCCGGCAAATGACGTCTCGCCACTCTTCCGACAACACAGAACACTGGCTGGTACACTTGATGCCTTGTAGGTTCACATGTCGCTGCGAGCTTCCATATAGACTTTAGTCCAGTCAATACTCAAGCTTTAGGTATGGACGTATGTTGTCTGCCTGCCACCCTGCGCTGCCGAGCCAAATGCCCACTAAAATCGATCTCCACACATCTTCAAGCATCACAGCCATGTACTATTCAAGCTTGCAGGAGTCTCGTGCGAAGCTCTGCAGCAAATGCAATGTTCAAGTCCAGGTGTACGTGGTCACAGTGGCGTCAACACCACGAGAGCCCGTCTCCACATGCGCGCACTTTGTGAGCATGCTTCTGTACGCTATGCTCAAGAGTTAGACCCACGATTGCTTATACCGCCCGTCTGTATGCTGCTACGAAACCCTTGCAGATGCCATGACTTTTCAAGCCCCCATCATGACGTGGGTGTCCAGGGCCGTCTGGTCCCACCACCAACGCGTCCGCGCACAGACGTTATGAAAATCAAACGCCTTGTCACGTGCGTTATGCCAAGCGGCGTGTGCTCACTTCTCCACAACGAGACGGCCTTCTCTTTCATAGCGGCTGAGAGCAGAGGGTGGCCCGACCAGATGACTCTAAATGGCTTTCGTGGCTTCGTTTCCACATCTTTCAGCCTCTGAATTCAACCTGGCGTGTCAAGAGCTTGTGCTGCGGTTCGAGAAAGCTAGACAGACGAACGGTAGGTGGGAGTCCGTTGAGACCAAGGTTCACAATCACGAAACATACCTCAGGATCAGCAATTCTCTTCCCTTGCCTGAAAATCGAGCTGCAAAGGATTCAACAGAAGAGATGCCAGATGAAGTTGAAACAGCAGAGGATGACGAAGAGGCAGTCGTACCCCAAAGGGACAGCCTTCCTATTATTCACTACGATATCCTCCTCTCTCCTACATATCAAGTTCCGGTTCTGTACTTCCACATCTCCGATTCCCTCCACCGATTCCCATCTACACTCACCACCCTCTACTCACATGTCGTCCCAGCCGAATTCACGGCACAGACCAAACACATAGGCGTACTAGGCGGCATTACCATCAATGTAAGTTATGAATTGTTTTACTACATATGGAAAAGGGAGGTGACATGTTATGTAGGATCATCCGCTCCTAGGCCGCCCTGTTTTCTTTATTCACCCGTGTCGTACCGCCGAGGTAATGGAAGCAAGTAGAGGCGGACGGGAAGTATCCTCATATGAGTACATGTTACTTTGGATCGGGGCCATGGGAAGATGTGTTGGGTTGAATACACCCCTAGAGCTCATGAAGGCATATCATAATACTAACTGACCAGTCATGTTTATATATTGCATCCATATACGCACATGCTTCATCCATGATGAAAAGAAACTTCAGTGCCGTAAACTATATCCCACTGCTCATGTCGAAGTAACACTGCCTCATGAGCCACTTCTCAGAGGAATTAACGCGGCTTTATGCCTTTCTATAGAATGGTGTTACATAACAGTGTCAAGTTCCGGTAGCTACCTAGGATCACAAGGTTCGGACCTTATCCTGCTCAGCTTTGAGGCTAGATAAAAATCGTTGTGATGCCGTCTTTACTCTCCTCCTACGTTTTTGGACATCTTCTTGCATGGCCTCAAGATCTTTAGTGTGATTACCTACGAGCGTCCGCAGCATATGTTGACCATCAGCAGCATAAGTGTCTGTTATGTCTACCACAGCAGTCTCACTATCCACAATGTGTCGCACAACACGTTTAGATACGCGGAGAAGCTGATCTTGTAGATTACGCTGGTGAGGTAGAAGACTCGCTTCCCACTCCATTTCTTCCGCCTCTAACGATGGGGTGGGAGAATCGGTCCTAGGTTCAGGTTCGGCAGATGTTGAACTGTGACTACTTTGCGAATAGTCCATTGGTGGAGGCGACGACCTTTGCTGTGCTGGAATGGCTTCAGTCGCATGAAATCGTAGGTCATTCTGGTCCATGAGGGTTTCGCCTTCCAGCTCCACATCAGCGGCTGCAGCCGGGGTAATTACAGTATGATTGTGTTTCTTGGTTTTCGTTTGCACAACCCTTTCCTTCTGTACAATATCAAGTGGGCTGACAAAAACCTTGTTTCCTGGCTGTATAGACACAACTTGGACGGTTTCTTGAATGGGTTCCTTGGCAGATTTTGGGAGATCCATTGGATCATCCTTCATAATTCTCATATGCTTAGGAGTCGTTGGGATTTCGGACTCGTTCTTGTTAGACGGAGTACGCATAATGTCTTCTATCTCAATCAATAGCCCTTGTGAAATCAGATTCTGTTGATTGGATCCATCAAGAGTTTGTTCTATTTGATTTGCAACTTTACTTCCAGTGAGCTTCTGAGTGAAGTTGTTGACTGTTGAGCGGCCGACTCGGAATGGATCACTTTTTTCAAAGTTCCACCGCCCAACCTCTTGCTCAACCGTGATACGATCTTGATCAGCGTGACCAGAGATTGCTGTAGACGGTGCTTGTGGGTGTGCCGGAGTAGGCTTCCTGTTACTTGAAAGTATATCCAAGTTTCCCAAGGCATCTTCCTGGCCCCCTTTTAAACTGTAATGGATAGGAGTGAAGCGCTCTTCTAAAGATCGCCTCGAGTTGATAGACGGTTCCATTTCCTCAAGAGCAGTTTTCTGACTTGCATGCATGATGGCCAACTTAGCAGGAGCTCGCATAGATGTACCTAGATGAGGAGAGGTCTTTCGTACACAAGGACTGGAAGGATCCTCGAGTACTTTAGGAGGTGCGATCGTTTGTGTAGACCTGATCGAATAATCCTCCACTCCTACGCAGTCCTCGGTAGGATTTTGTCTATGCGGTGTTGATGGAGGCGAGCTAGGTAGGTATGTTTCCTGTGCAAACACATCATCTCCTTGATTAAAGCCTGTGTATAAAATCTTGGTTGGTTTATGATCATCGATGTTATTCAATCTTGTTAGAATGCTTATTTCTGAGTCAAACTTTGATTGGCTCACGTTGGCCTGTGAATTGAGCTTCTTCTCCGTACCCCCAACACACATTGTTGTCCGGTTGCTAGTTTGTTCATTATGTGCCTTCAAATCTTGGTTTATAGAAGTCTTCGATTCAGCCCCAAGTTTAGACAACAGAGGGCCCTTTGGTGAAGAGACTAGCTTAATGTCATATTTGAAAGGCTTGGAAGTTTTCTTTTCCGTTGCACATTTCCTCGAAGAAACTTTGTTTCTCTTAGTGGGCGCATTTTTGGCGACCCGAGCGCGTGGCGACTTCGTTATCTTTTTTCTTTTTTTGGACTGGACGTAATCCGAATCCGAGTCCTCGTCGGCGTCAGTGTCATTCCCCGTATATGTAATGAGTTTTCCGCGCTTGCGCTTCTTGCCTATTTGAAGAACATTGCCCTCCTCCTGTGGAATGTCGAAAACATCCAGCGGAAGTTGAGGCATTTTGGTGGTATGTCTTTCCGCTGGCTTCAATATCTTTGACATCTTTGGTGCCTTGAGACAATGCTTGGAACCTTGAGAGGTATGGGAGCTTAGCGAAATTGAGTCTTCTTCAGTGTCGATCACTCGAGTTTTGGACCTGATACCGGTTCGTTTCGGTACTCTTGAGGGCTCTGAGGACTTTTGCGAGGCCAATCCATTCTGCTGACCCCGTCCTGGTCTTTTGGATGAGGTCGGCTTGATCTCTAGCGAGTCGGGAGGGATATCATGATCAGATCGCGGGGGATGTAGGCCTAACAAGTTTCCACCCGAATATACAGGGCTCTTGTCCTTACCAAGGACCCCGTCTTTGCGTCCAGTGGTATCAACACCCTCTCTTTCATTCAGAGCTTCTTTCTTTCCCACGTCATGGTTGTCAATTTTTTGGTCGTCGATCGTTTCTGAGTCCGCAGCAGGAGACGTGTCGCTACCGATGATGAGATGCTCTGGTGCAACTACCAAACGCTGGGTCCTCTCTAGCTGGCTGCAATCCCCGTTGCTATCGCCTGCGCGTGTACTCAGCTCGACAACTCCGCCCTTGGAAATTTTACGTTCACAGTGAGTACGATTGTCATTTCGGTAACCAGCGTCCTGTAATGCAAAACCAACATCTGGCAACTTGTCGCCATGCACTTCCTTACTCTTAGAGCAAAAAACTTCCCGGATGCAATTTGCGCATTCCTCGGCATCTTCTTTCTTCTCCATGACAATCTTGAAGCTTCCATAATGCTGAGAACCATTGAGACGGTACGATGATATATTAGGTTCAAAGGTCAAGACAACGTCCCATGGGTTGTTCTGGACTTTTTTCCCCTGCGAATCATGTAGATGCGATGGCGTACAGTCTACACTACGAGTTTTGGTGATGGATACATCGATAGTCTCAATCTTATGCAATCGTGGATCCGGAACGAAGATTGTAAGCGCTTCATGTTCAATGATAAGGATGGCTGTGGTATTTTCGTCAGATTCTGACCAGCAGTACTTATCCTGAGCAACAAAAGCCATAGGGTACAAGATAGTAGCCTCTGTTGTTGAGCTCATAATCTTAAGACCCATTAAAACGTCCAAGTACTGCTGGAATTGAGCCATCCATCGACCATCTTCGCCCCTTGCAAATAGTTCGCCGGTGCCATTGACCTTGTCCGCAGACCAAAATTTGGAGAACTTGATGCCCCCAAGGAGCCCAGCCTGAACGATTAGGCCTGCCACTATTCTCATTTCTTCCGCTTCGCCAGGATGCAATATGACAGTACCCACTTGCGTAAGCTCATCTTGTAAACACGACCTCACTTGTGTTGAGGCATTGATCATCCGAGCTAAAGCAAAGCCGTACCATCTCCGGCGGATGCAAGGGATGCGGCCATCAATGAAAGCTTCGAGAAACGCTTTCGCAGTTGCTGGCAGCGCCGAGCTAGTTGTGATTCCTTCAAGGATATGGGCGTGCAGAACTCTGCAGCACTCGTCGTCATCGGGGGCATCCAGTGCAGCCCGTAGTTCCTGTGCAGACATTATGGAATCGTAGGACTCGGCAGTAGCATCAGGGATGGGAGACGCGTCAGATACGCGCGACGTGACGACCAGGGTGGACGCCGGAGAATAGTCAAGGGCGTATAGACGAGCAATTAGAGTGTATAGGTCTGCAAGAAAGGTTAAGTGAAGGCGAAAGGACGAGCGAGCGAGCAAGAAGAGTGTTTGTGCAAGCTGTGAAAGGGAAAGTGCGGCTGCTTGGCTAGACGGCGTCAGGAAAGTACGCTGCAGCCAGATGGGACATGTTACGTCTTCACTTCGGACAACGCACTACGGCTGCGCTACAAAGGGAAACAGGGACGACTAGAGGGGCGAGAGTTATGATGCAACAGCTGCAACGCGTGAATGTTTTCGTCGGAGATCACGCGCAGGTGGTTAGAGAAAGAGACCGCACGAAGGAGCCGTCCGAGAGCATGCAACACGCTTTTCGATCCTCCGACGCGTGACTCGATGTGATTGACGAAGAGTTGTCTTCCGCTACCACCGCAGCCTTGCTCGGCGACGGCGCGGCGCATGATGTGGATAGGTTTGACGCGAAAAGCTCGCGGTCGTTGGTAGCGCAGCCGCGTGACGCGACTTTGTTAGTGTGGGCTACTGTACATGTAATCAATGGCGCTGGGCTGAGAACCACAATATCTGCTTTCCATGCTGTGCCGATGATATCCAACATGAACAATCGTTCAGGCATTGCAATTTTTTTTCTGTTCCAAACCAAGCAACTTGAATTGGTGGAAGGTGCTGGGGTTACGTAGCGTGCAGACTGGACACGTGCGCAATGCCTTTCGAAGGATCAAGGGGGTGGACAAGTGTTCTTAGAACCGAAAAACTACGCATGTTCAGTCAACAAATACCAAATCAGCCCTTGACTTTGTTGTTACCTTGATGTTGCCGGACTCGGCCAGCGTAGACGGTAATATGCCGACGGATAGGGTGGTTCCTAACTTGAGCAGCAGAAGGCTGCATTTGATCGTTGCCGGGTATGTACGCATTCGAGGCTCAGCGAAAATATCTGCTCAGTGACCCTAACACAAACAGGCTATGGCTCTGTTTATTCATGTCTGCAATGGATACAACCATTATTACTACTGCACTCTACAGAGTAGCTAGCTATTTCCACGCCCTCGACCAGGGACCATGGCTGGTGACTGCTTACCTCCTGACCTACAACTCATTTTTGATGATCACGGCGAAGCTAAGTGACGTATGGGGTTTGAAGAAAACCCTCATTGCATTTAGTGCTTTCTTTCTGGTTTTCTCAATGGCCTGCAGCGCTGCCCAGACCATGAATCAGCTGTAAATAACCTTAACTGGCTGTGATCGCGGCATCGCTTACGTGTCCAGTATCGTGTTCCGGGCTTTCCAGGGCATTGGCGGCTCAGCATTGTATTCACTCGTTTTCGTGGCGATAGTCAAGTTGATTGTTCCAGAGAGGATGGCCTTCTACTCAGGTGTTGTCAGCTCTGTTTTCGCTCTTTCCAACCTTTTGGGCCCTCTTGTGGGGGGAGCTATCAGTGACCATACAAACTGGCGCTGGATATTCTGGATTAAGTCAGATGTCTGATATTTGTATCACGCTACATACTGATGTTGGCTAGTGGTCCCATTATTGTTGTCGCTATCGGATTGTTGATCCTGTCCATGCCTACGCCTCGAGATGCCACATCGAGCAAACAAGGTTTGCGCGGCTTCGATTGGATTGGAGGCACGCTTTCTGTATGTTGGCCAATCCCACTCATTTTTGCCCTCCAGGAAGGTGGAATTCACTACGAATGGAGCAGCGGAACTATCATCGGTACACTAGCTACTGCCGCAATCCTCCTGTCGCTATTTTCATTATACGAAGCTTGGGCCTCGTACAAAACAAAAGTCGACGTGATATTTCCCGCGAGGTTTATCACAGACCCTCAATCGGCTCTACTTTTGTTCAGTATGTTCCTTCTCGGTATGCCTTTTTCGGTTATGTTCATCCAGCTGCCACAACGCTTCCAGGGCGTTAACTTCACAAGCGCGGAGCGAGCGGGCATCCTCCTTCTACCAGTGTCTCTCCTAACGCCTGTGGGTGCGATGGTGGGAGGCGCTTTAAATGCCCGGAAAGTCCCAGCAGAATACCTACTTCTTACCGGTACAGCAGTTATCAGTATTGGAACGGGTCTCTTGAGCAGCTTGTCTGTCGAGTCATCCATCTCACCCATAACCTACGGTTACGAGGTTATCATAGGATTTGGCCTGGGACTCGCAAGTTCGCCCTACTTTATAATACTGTACACGTGTGTTGAGGAAAAAGACGCCCCAGTTGGCACAGGAATTTTGAATATGTTGCGTACTTTGGGAGGTGCGGTGGCCATCGCAGTTTGCTCCGCGCTACACAATACAGTATGGCGAGACAAATCATTGGCCTTCCTCAGTCCAGCCGAGATTGCAGGAGCCAAATCTTCAGGTACTTCCATCGCTCAACTACCTCAGCAAAGCCGTCTCGAACTAGGTAGGGCTTTTGGAAGGAGTTACAACAAGCAGTTCAAAGTGATAATGGCCTTCACGGTGCTGAATTTTGCAGTGGCAATACTGTTGTCGGTTGTCAGGAAGAGGAAAGGTGCCTTTGGGAAGCTACCAATAAGGAGAGAAGAGAATGAGTTTATGAAGACGGTTGAGAAAGTGGAACTAAAGACGGACAAGCAGGGGGCTTCCAAAGCCACAGAATCGTGCCACGAGGCGGTGAGTATGCCGTAGTACTATTTAGGCAGCTGGAGTAGCTGGGGTAGCGGTCTCGAATCTTAAGCTATCTCCGGGGTTCCGGGCGACCATGCAGGCAGCCGGGACGGTAATGCTCGAGCAAGGTGCTGCTCTGTGTCCTACCCTGTGTCGCTACGTCTCTGGTGCATGGTGCTGCGTAGGAGACACCCTTCGAGAGTGCAACTAAGTATATTCCCAAGTATAGTCTTAAACCATAGTCTTAAACCATATTCTTAAACATATCACAAGCTTTTATCCGAGGCCATGTCAAAGGATCGCCACCCAGCGTCCGCAAGATGCCGAAGCCTAGCGTATCCTCCCCCGCATTCAATTGGTTCCCAACTCAAGTCCTTCCCGCACCAAGCATCATCAAGCTTGGTCCACGTCAACGGCGCCGCGTCCTCTTCCTCAGCATCTCGTGTCGCCATACTCACCGCGGCCCGCCGAGCACTACGGAATACCAGGTGGCTTACATTGCTGATCAACAACATGCAGCGAACCGACAGCGGCGATATGCGTGAGCACCTGGGGGCATTGCAAGTCCGGACCATGGATCAGGTTACCGGCGAAGAGTGGAGAGTGCGGGGACTGATAGGCAGTCGTATATTCCCCTTGTTGCTTAGCGGTTCTCCCTGGGGCTTGATAGGGAGCCTGACTAGAACAGGCGTGTTTCCGCGGTCTTTTGTCAGTCGTCACCGGAATCCAAATATCTTCTCTTACCTCTGCTTCCTTCTCTTCTTCCCATTCTCTAGTCGAACCGACCACTCCATCTTGTCTTCATTACAGCCGAACCACCCGCGAGGCAATCCGGTATACTTTCATGGCATCCGCACTTGAGAAAGAGGCCTATGGCCGGCTAAGTAAGGAGGAGAAAGTTTCCGACGAAGCACAGAATCACGAATATGTCCCTCCCATGGATGACATTCCGGACCCAGATGCGGGGCTAAGTGAGGAAGAGCGGGCTGCTCATGTAGGCTTACTTTCTCGGCTGCTTAGATTTGGCTAAAACTCCCCCAGGACCGCAAGCTTTTGTGGAAACTCGATCTAAAGCTCATCCCGTGGCTTTCTTTTCTTTACTTGATCTCTTTTCTGGATCGAACAAACATTGGTAAGTCCAACTAGATCGGGCTTCTTCCGAAACATGTCCACAGTGGCAGTAGATTCCCGAACAACCAATTGAACAAAGCTAGGTAATGCGAAAATTGATGGTCTTCAAGAAGACCTAGGCCTAACAAATGGACAATACAACGCGACTCTATCTATCTTCTTTGTTTCATATTCTGTCTTCGAACCTCTCACCAATGTCTTACTGAAAAAATTACGGCCAAGCATCTTCCTACCCATCATTATGGTGTTATGGGGCATATGTATGACCTCAATGGGTCTTGTTCATAACTATTCAGGCTTGATGGCCGCGGTAGGTTCCACCCTAATGCACACGATCTGTTCAATGCTGATGATATTTACAGCGTTGGTGGCTCGGTGTTGCTGAAGCTGGCCTCTTCCCAGGCGTCAATTACTATCTATCTTGCTGGTACAAACGATCCGAACTAGGAATCCGTGCTGCCATATTCTTCTCCGCCGCTGCGCTTGCGGGAAGCTTCGGCGGCTTGTTGGCTGCTGCCATTGCTCAGATGAAGGGCATCGGCGGCAAACCTGGGTGGGCTTGGATTTTTATTCTAGAAGGCCTCGCTACCATTCTGGTTGGAATAGTCAGTTACTGGATGGTTCATGACTTCCCAGATGAGGCTAGATTTCTCAGTGACGACGATCGCGCACGCGTTATTCGTCGCTTACGTACCGACCAGCAATCCTCTGCGGAGCACGAAGCATTTCGGGCGCTTTACTTTTGGAATTCGGTCAAGGACTACAAAACATGGTGCTATGCTATTATTTACATGGGTGCCGATGGCGCACTCTATGCATTTAGTCTTTTCTTACCCACTATCATCCGCCAGCTCGGGTATAAGTCAACGACAGCGAACCTGCTTTCAGTACCACCATATGCGGCCGCTGCAGTTCTCACAGTACTTGTGGGTTGGATCGCCGATCGGACAAGACAACGTGGGTTGTGCAACATCTTCGTTTCCTTACTTGGTATGGTTGGATTTAGCATGCTACTGGGGTCCAACAGACCAGGTGTGCAGTACGCGGGAACCTTTTTGGGAGCAATGGGAATCTATCCCTGCGTTTCGAACACAATCTCTTGGGCATCAAACAACGTCGAAGGGGTTTACAAGCGTGGTGTTTCGCTTGGATTCATCATCGGCTGGGGCAATCTCAATGGAGTTGTTTCGTCTAATATTTACCGTGGGCAAGACGCACCAAGGTTTTTCGTCGGGCATGGCGTTGTGTTAGCTTACCTTGTTCTGTGGCTGTTTGGAGGTAGCGTAGTGACAAGATTCCTACTTGCACGAGAGAACAAGAAGCGGCTGAGGGGAGACCGTGATGTCTGGGTGGAGGGGAAGAACGAGAAGGAGATCCAGGAGCGGGGAGACGTTCGACCAGATTTCATTTACACACTTTGAAAGTTGTGTGTAAATGCCTTATACCACCTTCCCGGTCGTTTAGATGAAACGATGAATTAGTCTGACTTCCACAGGCGGCACATTACATTATGATCAATCTATATTATGTTTTTAAAAATTATCAACTGTGAGGTATCTCAAGATCAAAACTACGAATAACGTAAAAACACCCTCACAAAAATAACTAAAAAGCGTTCAGAAGATAGGCGGGCGTAAAACATCCTACATCATGCCGTCTCTGAGCTGGCATTAATACATATTTGGAGAATCTTCAGACATGCATAATATCCCTATTAATAGTGCCCCTCCTTCAACAACAAAGTGCATATTAAGGGACAGTATGCTCCAGTAGAAGTAGTCACCCATCGAGTTTACTTGAGTTAGACAAGCGGGATTTTTTAATTTCTTTTAGCTTCAAACTGTCCAAACTCGAGGGTGACGTAACATCATGCTATATCTGAACCCTTCTAAACGAGTTTGCTAAGTTTCCAGCGGCTACCTGTGTGGCAACGAAAAGTGCCAAATATTTGGCCCCTGTTGAGATCCCTGAGTGACTATATTACTCGTAGACCACTCAAAATATCCTTAGACGAAAACTGGAGGGATACTAGTTTGATTTTGGCAACATTGGTGCTGGAATGATGGTGGAAGTATAGACCCAAGACTTAGTACAGCGAATTCTCAAGCAATTCTGAACAAGGATGATGTCGAAGTAATGTATTGCCATTTGTACGCATTTATACGATTAAGACCTTCTAAGCTATTTCATTAACTTCCGAAGAACCAGCTTTTAGCACTTGAGGAGACCCTGCACCTCGTACGCCATCATCAGCCATTCGGGAATGACCAGAGTGAAGAGAGTGTAAGGAAAGAGCGCTACGAATACTGTTCACAACAGACTCGGGCGATAGACCTCTGAACAGGAAGCGAATTGTTGGAAGACATGCAGCGAGAATTCCAAGGAACGCTTCCAATTGAAGCCAAGACATCATGCCGGTAATGATCACTAAAGAATTTTTTATGAGCATAATAGTGCAATAATAAGAGATAAGTACTCACAGTCTCCATCTTGGGCACCAAAACCTCCATTCACAGTCTTCACGGTGAAGGCAAGTCGTACGGCGGATGCAGCAACGGCCCTAAATGAGTAAGGGCAAGCACTATGCCTAAATTCATATATCACGTAAGTTGCTTACCCCGAGCCTAAAAGAAAGACGAGAAAAACAGCAATCTTATGTGATGGCTTCAGCTGGAGGCGCCATACCTGGGAAAATTAGCAGTGGTGTCCGGGTCCTTCTGGCAGCACGTACCATGGGCATGGGTAGAACAAAGATGGTAAAGTCAGAGATGAAGTCAGTGACACCAAAAGAGTATTCCATCTTCAGTGTCTCAACGCATTTTGTTCGCAAACTTGTGTAAGATTCCCAGAAAGCACTAAAGTTAGTCCCACAGATGAAGAGATGTATGAGCGTATAGGCGAGACCCCAAAGGATTATGAAAACCATTAATGCACTGATTATATAGCGGATTTTGCTGATTTTTTGTGGAGAAAACAGGCGCTTATAAAATACTAAAAAGCTCAGCTTGATCAGACAGAGTGCTGGTATGACCAGCAGATGCATAGCAAATTCCGCCTCAAAACAAGATTAGTCTTACGTATTTACCAAATGCTCGTTTCTGCACTTACCTTCGAGGTAAGTTGGTAATGCTTTGTCGCCGCATCAATATCAGCACGAAAGTTATCAGAGGATCCGTCGGTCGCAAAACCCATATTACGACCCGCGATTGCTGTCAGATCGGTCTTGTTAGGTGCTGGCCATTCCCATCAAACAAGTAAAAATAGGCTACGCTTACACTGTAACATGGTAGCTGCAGACCCGACAGTCAGGACTAGCGCAGCTATGATGAGATAGTCATCCAACTGCAGGCGAGCTTTCTGCTTCTTCCTCGCGGCTATACGCATACCAACAGCGACGATATCAATTGCCACGAAGGTACTGGCTAACACCTTGTTGTAATTTGCTAGCTGGTAGTAGCTAGTCTCCAGCGTAGGTGACGCTGTTGCTGCCATTGCCAGTAATTCGTCGGTTGAAAAGACGAAGTTCGATGTGGGTCGGATGAGATTGTAAGGCTTATGCCTTCCTTACCACTTGTAGCCACCCCACCGTGTTACATAGTCTCACATACATAATACCAGGAGTAAAGCACGCAGTCACAAGGGAGATACGACAGCCATACTTACGCCACTAACGCATATCCTAGTAAAACGTGGCGTAAGGCCTCCCAAATCGCCTAGGAAAAGGGAAAGGTCGCCCTGTGGCGTGGTTGCTGGATGTTGAGAATACGGATGCTGGTTGGTGGTCCAAAGCAAGGCATGACTTTCGGAGCTTTTGGAGAGAGATAAGGCCCGTGTGCTGCAGAGTGCAGCTCTTAGCTGTATACGACCTGCACTTTATCCGCGTCTCATTGGTGCGGGTTATGTCTACCCCGCTTGATTGCATGCCGTATCTGTCCCCCTCTGGTCATATCACAAAGGAACAATATTGAACATTTCCACTTTGTCTTACTTCGTTCCACTATATGTTTTGAAAAACGGTCCCTGTCACTGATGAACCGCACTAAGAGAGCCCTCAGAACATAGACAATACAACATTAAACTTTGCACTGTTCGCCAAAACATGATAAAATGGATCGAACTCCAACGTTACGATCATTTTGAATTTCGCAATAGATGATGTTCGCCCACAACCTTTAGTGTTCCCTATGCCTAGGCATCACTCAAAGCCATCTCGATACGATTTCAATATTCTCTGGGAGAGGAGGAGACACGTAGATCGCTTTTTGGTCTGTAAATCAATGAGTTTAATCACTAAGTACTTCATCCCCTTTTGAACTTACCTGAAGGTAACGGAGCAGCTATTGCACCACAGGCTACCAATACGATTGTAAAAACTGTCCCAACAGGAATCATCTTGCAATTAAGCTAACGAATGTTTTGGAAAGATGCTGGGGATGGTGTCGAATTAAACCAGTTTGAAGTTCAAGGCTCCAGTTCTTGCGAAAAGTGTGTGCAATGTGGATTACCAAAACGCTGAGACTACACAGATTAGCAGCGACGCTTTGATTTAAGTAATCATCGCACCAGGGCGTGGATCGGATCAATGGGTTTCAGCGCCAGCTGTTCGTGCATGTTTGCGACTTCAGCATCATGATGGCCCGTAAACAGAAAGGTGAAGGAGATGTTGGCTAAACCAGCGTTAGCTGCAGTGAAAGTGCTGCAACCAACAAAATTCAACCGTATTTTCGCTCGATTGTATCAAGATGCCGATGCAAGTCTCGCTTGCTTCCATCCAATCTCGGAAAAATCACCTCGATCCTGAAGGATCCAATGCGTATCATTTACAAATTGGTTGAGCTGTCATGTATCAGACTTATTGCATCTGAACATTGGAAAATTATCTCTCATCCTAGACTGTTTTGCTTGTGCTCATCATTACAGGTGGTTCGATTGGAATTGCAACACGAAGCCCTGAATGCTTGCCAGAAATTGGCCAACATGCGCTATCTCGCATCCTGTCAAGTCAAGACGACTATTGGAGTTTATCGTCTTTCAAAATGAAATGATATCCATCGATATTCATTAAACCTGAATTTCATACTTTTTACGTCGGCCTTACGTTTTACGATTTTCGGTATAACCATGGGAAAAGGATATGTCGGCGATCAAGAAAGTCTCCTAGTCCATGGCGAAGAATCTGAACCTCGAGCTTCGTTTGATTCAGACCAAGAATATTTTAAAAATAATCAGATTCGAAAAACACGGAAGGATGCTAGGCTATCGAATCGACGGCTACTAAAAATCGTTTATCTATTGTTCATACACATTGGCCTTGGAATGGCACTTTGGCGGCTAGTTTGCGTTCGAACGAGCACTCGGGCAGGTTCACGCCTTGGTGCGTTGTGTGAGTAGATGTAAGTTTCTTCGGAAATTCTCTGATACAAGATTAGCTCCTGTACATGAAACCTTTAGTCGTGTTACAATAGGAATGGATCCTTCTTATGCCGGCCTCTACTCTGGGCAGCCAAATGAAGAAAATAACAAAGCATGGGACAATTTAGTACGACGTGAGATCCCCCCAGAGAGAGAGTATATGCAGGAGAACTTACAAACAGACAGCGACATATCTTGCCATGTCTGAATCAGAACTACGATCATTTGGTGAAACGGTACAGGGTTCTGTCCAGATGGAGTCTGGAGAGTATATCGCCACCACCACTGCATACCACTTGGTGCACTGCATTGTACAGAATACCATCTTACTTCTTCGCACCTCATCTGACTTCTAATAGCGACAACTTCGAATGTACATCTATCAAGACTTCTATTACCCCAACCTTACGTCACAACAAGACGAGTATTTGCAAAGTCACATGGATCACTGCCTTGAAGCCCTCCGTGAGGAGATCATGTGCTATGGCGATACAGCTATCATGACATTCTTTTGGCATGACCCTCCGCAGCCAAAACCAGGCGTCAAGTCGAACGCAAGGAAAAGCTGCATCAACTGGGATCAGCTTCAACAATGGAGCTCACAACATATGGTTCCTCTAAATGCCGCGGTCCGAGGTGGTCCGAGTCCAATAATGACAAAAGAACAAATCGAGCTCCAGGCGACCTGGTCGCTCTAGGTTTAATTATCTTGAAAATGAATTTGCTCCTGGGCTACTGTAGAGCGCCGAGCTGCTCTTTTTTCTCTATCTAGATGGGAGTTTGGAAAATGCAGGTTTTGATGTGTATCATGGCGAAATATGAAAGCTACACTTATTCGCAAGTACCCTTGTGATTCTCGACCAGCCCGTTTATTGTTGTAAAGTTTGGCTAAAACACATCATGATCCTGCTCGGTTAATTGCTAATTAGCACCGACTGGGCTTGCGATTAACTTTCCTGGTCTGCTTCCTCCGGTTGAATAGCCGTGTATCTGTCCTACAAAAGGAGCGCTAAGAAGCCTTCAATAAAATCATACCTATGACCGATGACAGTTAAATTCTGTGGAAGTCGATCCCAACAAGAAGCTAGCAAGGAAGTGAATGGTTCTGAGGGCTGTGATACCGGGTTTTTGATACCTGCATGTACAGTATCTGCTGGGATGTTGCCGGTACATGAAGTAGTTACCAAGTGTGTGTCTCGACATCGGCGATAGACTGCTTCTTTAGAACAGATCTTCCTGGACTTACTGTGAATTTCGGGAATGTGAAGAGTGAACCAAAGCCCTAACGACCGCGCTGGTACTATTACTCTGCCAACTCATCATGTATACTGTGGATACCACAGCCAATCGCCTTGGACTAACAACCCTGCAGATACATGCATGAAATTGCCGATGCCCGGTCAGCATGCCGAGACTTTGTTGTTTCTGCTGCATGGCTCCCCAAGCCATCAGCAGGGTCATCTTTCAAATAATCCGAACCACGTCTAGCGTTTGAAAAAAAATCTCTCCACGATGGCACGCAAGGAACCCATCAAGATTGCTGTTATTGGTGGAGGGCTCGCGGGGGCTACGTTGGCAAACGCGCTCCTCAAGTATTCGCATCTTTCAGTGGACATCTTCGAGTCCGCCTCCGAATTCTCCGAGCGCGGTGCGGCGGTGGGAATTGCATCCAACGGGCAATCGGCGCTTGTCGAGATTGGAGGTGTCGTTGCAGACGTGATAGAGCGCGCTGGAGGCGTAACTATGAGCTCTAGTAGAATGTACATGGTGCGTGTATAGCTAAGCGCTTGACTTAGTATCGGACCAAGAGCCTCTTAATTCAATGAACACAGGCTTCGGGACCTAACGCCATGTCTTTCGTATTCGATCTTGCAGGGGAGAAGCGTGGTAAAGTGGTTCATCGCGCGGCGCTCCTTAACGAATTGCTGAAACCCCTTGACGACAAAAATAAACACACGAAGAAGAAAGCCATCCAAATTGACGACGCGTGTTACCCCGACCAGCAGATTGCTATCCGATTCGATGATGGTACTGTGTTTCATGCCGATGCTGTTATAGGTGCCGATGGCGTCCGAGGCTACGTCCGAGGACATATCCTCGGAAAGAATCATCCGGCTGTGCCTGCAAAAAGAGCGCGCTTCTGGGATGCTAGGTCATTGATGCCAATGCAAAAAGCGAAAGAGCTAATTGGAGAGGAATATTTTCGGGTAGATAGGCAATATGGATGGGTTGGTGATGGTGGATTTTTTATGCATGATATACTCGATGGTCGTGAGACAGTGCAGTGTGTATTGTGTGGGATGATAGAAAAACCCGAGGACTGGAGAGAAGATGAGTGGAGTAAGAAGCTGGATCGATCGTTGCTTGAGGGGGTGCTATCAACTTGGAGTGAGACGTCACTCAAGGAAGGAATTGTAGAGGTAAAGGAATATCTTAATAACGCCCCCGACAAGAATCATCGCTAACTTGCTTAGGCAATGCTTCAGAACCCAGATTTGAAAGCTTATGCGGAAACGCACCATGAGATTGATGCTCCTACTTACGCAAAAGGACCCGTTTGCATCATGGGAGATGCAGCGCATTCCATGACGCCATGGCAAGGTTCTGGTGCTGGACAAGCCATTGAAGACGCAATGATCCTGGAAACTCTACTAGGAAGTATCGAAAATGTAAGTCAGCTCAGTACTGCGTTTCAGGCATATGATCAGGTTCGGAGACCGCGGACGCAAAGAATCATTCACTCGAGTTCTGGAACTGGTATAATAATATGCGGGAGGAACCCTGATATTGGCCTGGATATGGAGAAGATTCGAGACGCATTACCAGATAGATGGGCGTTCATATACGGACAGGATCAAATGGAGCATAAGCAAGAGGCTTTGGCAGTGTTCAAGGCGTTATCGACGAGTTGAGTGGGTCTCGCTGTGGTCGACCGATCGTCATTGATCGTTGGGGGAAAGCTGTGGGAGACTATACATCGTCCTATTCAAACATGGGCATATTTTACACGACATACTTGGGCCCTCTTTGCCAGTGATCCGACTTATTCATTCTTCTCCTTGTTTTCTTTGGCCCTCCTCTTCGCCCTGACCTCGGCCTGCCTCCTCTCACCACCATCGACCTTGTGTCCCCTCCTATGCTCCCATATTCCTTCTTGTAGGCGTATTCGTGCCCTCACTTCTGAGCCTGCACCTGCCTTCGTTGGCTCGACATAGCTCCCTTTGATGGTCTTTGCCCCTTTGACCACAACGCCCCGCACGCCCTGCAATGTCTCCAGCAGTTCTACCGGCCCAGGTGCGTCTGTCGGTACATTCACAACGATTTTACGGGTCCCCGCATCATGTGTCGCTGTCGCCTTGGCTGATCGTGGGTGCATGCCTGGAATAGGGTGCGGTCCAACGGGGGCTTCTACAAGTTGGAGCTCTGCAACACCATCGACAACGTGTTTACAGTCTCCACCAATGCCGTAGTCGCCGTTGCGAAACTTTTCGCGCCACTGCAAAAGATACTTTCGCGAGCGCGCCGGCTCAACGCCCAATTCTTTTAGTTGCTTGGATGATAGAGTGAATAGTGCATCCCACGAGGGTATCTTGGCGGCGTGTGCAGAAAGCCCTCGTCCGATAGCCGTTAGAAACGCCGTGTGGTCTGGGATGAAAGGAGTAGGTTTTGGAACGGGCCGGATAGGGATTGAATATTGAAGGTTGCGGATACAGGTTTTGGGGATGGAGACAGCCGTGGTTGTTGCGTTGAAAAGCGGCCGCCGGAGAATCATGGTGTCCAGAGAGCGTAATGCTGGATGTATTGACTTATAGATGAAGCTATGCGATGTCTAGGCCTCGGACACGCCGTAAATTTCTCGGAGGTGCCAAGAGGCTTGGCCAGTGCGTTCTTACTTCGCGCATTTAACAGCCCAGCCCCGCCTCCGCCTACACCTATCCACCATCGGTACCTGCAATTCGCAATAGTAGAGAGTCTCCTATTGCCTGACCACATAAAATGGCACCTCCAGAAGCTCACCACCTTTTTCACCACCCCATTGCGGACCACTCTTTCTCCGCCGACCGCCAAACACTAGCTGTTGCTCGTGAGAATGTCGTCGATCTCTACCAGCGTAGCGGCTCGAAATACCAGCTGAAGGACGAACTTACTGGTCACGACAAGACAGTCACAGGTGTTGATATTGCTCCGAATAGTGGCAAGATCGTAACGTGCTCACAAGACCGCAATGCCTACGTCTGGGAGCCTTCGCCACAGGGTTGGAAGCCTACACTTGTTCTCCTGCGCATCAACCGCGCCGCTACCTGCGTCCGCTGGGCTCCATCGGAAACTAAATTCGCCGTGGGGTCTGGTGCCCGCCTGATTCCTGTGTGCTATTTTGAAGAGGAGGACAACTGGTGGGTGTCCAAGCATATTAAGAAACCCATCCGCTCGACCATCACTGCTGTGTCCTGGCACCCGAACTCGGTTCTCGTCGCTGCTGGCTCAACCGATGGTCATGCACGCGTGCTTTCTTCCTACATCAAAGGTGTAGATGCCCGTCCTGAGCCGTCGGTGTGGGGCGATCGCTTGCCTTTCAATACTGTCTGCGGTGAATTCCTTAACAACACCGCTGGTTGGGTCCATAGCGTAGCCTTCTCTCCTTCCGGGAACGCGCTCGCCTTCGCAGCTCATGATAGCACGCTTACAGTCGTATATCCTTCTGCTCCCGAGGAGCCACCTCGTGCCATCCTCAGTATCAGCACGCAGGTATTGCCTTTCATGTCACTGGTATGGTCCACTGAATCGGAGATCATAGCTGCAGGCTATAACTGCGAGGCATACCGCCTGCAAGGTGATGAAAACGGATGGCAGCTTGCAGGAAGCTTAGAGAGCAAAGGACGTCCTGGCATACAGGATCAGCGGGAAGAGTCGGCATTGAACATGTTTAGGCAGATGGACTTGAAGGGCAAGGTTGCTGATGATACGAAGCTGAAGACAGTTCATCAAAATACCATATCCACAATCCGCAGCTTTGAAGAGGGTGGTGGGAAAGTCACAAAGATCAGCTCCAGTGGTGTGGATGGACGGGTTGTCATCTGGAGCTTGTAGAAACAGTTACTTAGACGTGAAGACTGGAATTTAGAAACCTGAGTGGAATCTACGCTCACAGTGGCGCACATCTTGTTCATTGGATGAATGTACTTAAGGTGAGATGGGAGGTCATCTACAAACCTGGATATCAGACTTAAGAAAAGAAAAGTAAAAAGCCCTCTCCGATGCTAGCGATTGTGTCACAGCCCGTCATCCACTGATATCATACAGAAGTTGCCCCTATCATAGTCCATTTCGTTTACATTCATCCAAACCCAACGAACCCTTGCTGCGCAAACTGATCGGCATTGAACGTCTGCTGTGCCCCCTGCCCCGAAGTCCCATTCGCTCCATCATTTAAGAACCAGCTCCAATCCTGATCAATGTCCATAGGCATGTTCTGCCATGAAAAGTTGTTCGTCGGCAAAGGGAAATTGTTCAGAGAATCGTCGTTGATTTGGGTGCCCGAAGCTGTTCCGGTGGTGGAAGCCGGGGGATCGAGTGCGTTGCCCCAGTTGTAGAAGCCTTCGTAGGAAACAAAGGGATCGGTGAAAGTAGCCGGTTGACCTCCAGGCGATGCGGAAGTAGGGTTTGTGGAAGTGGAGGGGGTTGCAAGTCCAGGGTTCGAATTTGTGGATTGCGAGAAAAAATCGGTGGTGGAAGTGTGTTCCGATCGTGGCGTTGTTTGTGCCTGCCGTGGGGCATTGAACATGTTAGTTGGTGAGACGTTGGCGAGCGAATTCGCAAGTGATTGTGTTCGCTCGAGCTCTCTATCTGTGATGACTTTCTCACCGCGTCGTATATGCAGCGTCCCAAAATATGGGATCACAAACTCGGTCATGCTGGTGCAGTCGTCCACTTCATCTACCGACGATTGTCCTCCGACCTCACTCTTAAATTTCTTTAGCATCTTCTCTAATACTTGTGCGCTCTGAAGAGCAACTTTGCCGCCTTTTTCGGAAGATGCTCGTCGGAAAATGTCGATGCTCATCTCAATGAGGCGGATGTCATCCTCGCGGTCTTTCGGCGCCATAGGTGTGTTTGTGGCACCGTAGTTGAACAAACCGAGCACGATAAGCACAGCCGACGTGAAGCCGATGAAGTCGATGGCCTTACATTCATACAGCGGCTGCACTTCGCCTGTTCGGAGGGATTGGTAGAGTCGCAAGACCTCTCGTGAGCCGTTCACACAGGCCGTACGGCTGTACGTAAAGCGGCTGTTCACAGCAGACTTGAGCATGAATGGCAGGTGCAGATAAACACGGATCTGATGATATATCATCTGGGCCATGATGCGCTCGCGAAGCTCGGCAGCATTGCTTTCGATATCTGCGAGCAATTCCGAGTACTCCAGCCACGCTGGATCAAGCCGCTTGTATAGGTCTTCTAACTCCTGGTCCAGCTGGAGAGCCCAAGCAAAGCTCTGCTCTGCAATGCCCTGATTACGATCAATGACCTTGCCTGCAAGGATAGAGACTTTGTTCATGAATGTAAGGGGGGCCATATAGGGACCGTTGGGGATTTCGGGGAGAGTGAGGTCGCAATGTGCATCCAAAATACCATATGGAAGACCTAGAAGAAGAGAAAGGAATCGATCGCCGTGATAAAGGGCCCACCAAATAGACTCGTGTGCAGCAGATTCGGTGCGCTTACGGTGCAGGCCCTAAACTAAAGTGAGTCACTTCAATGATAGTAGACATGGGAAACCGTACCATTAGCTGTGTATACATGAGACCTTTCCTGTAGGAAAGCCAAGCGCGCCGTGGTTGACCCACGTCAGCGTACCACTTCGACTTCAAGATCAGGCACTCCATGCCTTCTAGAGTGGCGGCGTACTCATCGTCAGCCAAGACCCATCGGTCGACAACTTCTATATAGCGATCGACCTCTTTCTCGTCGTCGGAGCAGATGCCAACTGCGATAAGGACCGTCCCTAAGGCTCCAATGTTTCCCTGAGCCAGTGCCTTGGATGCGAATTGCAATAGCGTCTCATCGCTGGCAGAAGTGCCACTGCACTTCCGCCGCCATGTCTGCCACCATTCGCTATTGCTGCTAAGGATCTTGTTAAGCTTTTCATAAGGAGGAAGCATAGCGAGGAGCGCTTGCTTGGTACGCTCTTTTTTGGCTTGCTGACCCTGGGAGTTGCTATCCATAACATCCCCAGGGTTGGTGTAGCTCACGGTGTAACGCTCTGTTGACGACGTAGTAGTGCTGGAGTCCTTGCGAAGAGGTTCCATGCGTGCCTTGATGCGTTCTTCAGCATCGTTGAGCTGTAAAGGTCAGTGAACGCTTCTGAGGCATAGCATTTGCCTTATTGCTTACAGCATCTTCGAATATGGACAATATGGGGACATGATGGCCTCTGTCCGAAGGTACACGCTGAGCTTCACGGAGGATGGTAGATGATGCCTCCGACGACAAAGGGGTAGGTGGGAAGGCATCACTACTGATGACGTTGGGTGTCTTCAGAAACGAAGAGGCAGAGTCTGATATACTTCTTTCCGTCTTTTCTTCGAGGAGAGAGTCGACGAGGGCCTCCAGTCGGGACACTCGCTCACGGAGGTTTTTTCTATGATCCACAATGACTTCTGGGTCGGCATGTTCCTGGTCGATGCATCGACTGCCACGAGCAAAGCATTCGGAGCAAACATTGGGATTATCGGGTGGAAATATGCATCGTATTTTCCGCCGGCGGCCTGAGTGATGTCAGGTTAGGTAGGGTCTAAATGTGATGCACGTGTTAAGGGCCTCGTGGCAAGGTAAGGCATGATATGGATGGATGGTACTTTGGTTTGAAAGACAGACAAAAGGCAAGCTACGGTAAAAGTAGCGATGACTTGGGGTGACTGAGCGAGAGCAGTGGACGTACACTCGAAGCAGCTGTGAGTTCCTTTGCGCATCTTTTTGCGCGTCGGCAATGACTCTTCCTTGGGCATCTTTGGTGTACACAATAGTTGGATGGTCGTTCGGCTGCTTTTCGTCCGAGGCGTTCGGCTCACGCTTCCCACGCTCCCACGCAAAATCAACTTGCAAGCACCAGTCAAACAGTAGCAGAGAGGATTCGTGCGACGGGAAGCACAGGAAAGTCCAGAATGAGGAATCTAGCAAAAACGATGGAAGCAGGGCAGAAAGCGACGGCGAAGTATTGCAGTGAGGGCTTCGTCCGGGGATTCTTGTCCGGCCTGAGTCAGCGTAGGATTCTGCTGAATAACGGACGTTGCGGTCTTAAGAAGCACAAAGAAGAAGGCCGCGTTGCGCCATCCGTTCATATAGAGCCCTCCAGCACCGCTGATTGCGTTTGACGGTCGGTGCTTGCTGAGCGGTGATGTGCCAGACTCCCAATCTGGCGGAGGATGCGAAATGAGAGGCCAATGGCAGGTCACGCAGCGCGACGGGAGCGGGAAGCCAAGCGCTCCGGGATGCTCTACCGTCGCCTCCGTCTGCTTCTGCTCCATGTTTGCTGCTTTGCACGCTGCCGGAACGTTTCGGTCGATGCAGGGCCAGCTCCAGCAGGCCTCGTAGCCCACCTGCGGCCCTTCAGGCTCGTCTCCACGTCGTCCTGGGGGTCATCCCGACGCTCCGCTGGCCAAGAGCGAGCATTGCTCCGTATCCGACCCCCAAAGCTTGTTCGCCAGGCAGCCACTTTTACGCAAGCAGATGGCAGACATGGAGACGGTCGTCTGTTTTGCGTCGTGTATGCATGTATGTATGTTTGTATCTGGAGCAATCGACCTTCTTCGAACAGCGCATGCATACATCTCCTCTGACGTAGGCTGCGCAGCGAGGCAGAATCATGCCAGGTTGCGGTCAGCACCGCCCCAAGCGACCGACGACGGAGAAGGGATGGCGATGGAAGATGGCAGATGGCAGATGGCAGATGGAGGGCTTCACGTTGCACAATGGATGCATGCGTTGGCACTCGCGGACCCCTGGCCTGTTCAAACGACTGGCTTGAGCGTGCTCGAGGCAAGCCATTGCCTGCCATTGTCTGCCATTGTCTCCATCCATCAGCGACCGGTCAATGGAACAGAGCCGCATCGAGCACCGTCGCGGACGCTCATTAGCTGGCGGGGCTGCCGGTCGCAGTGGCGCAGTGCAGCGGCGATATGACCACCACGAGTCTGAGGCATCACACCACCCGCCATTGGCGTCCACGGGCTGCCACGAGTCGTCCCCTCGCCGTCGCACCCCAGCTACCCCGTCTTGGATTTGCTCTTCGTCTGGACTGCCGCGCGCCGTGTATGCAAGGCCATGTTACGCGAATGCTGTGCAGCCCACCATGCAGCTAGACTAATAGCTGCATCCCACCCAGCTGCTTGACCGGTCACTGAGGGGTTTGGGAAATGCGCTCGGTGCTGCCCATCATCAGCCCTCTTGAGCTGCCGTCTCCCTCAGCCTTCTGCCCCAGCTCTTCCACGCCGTCTTCTCGTCCCTCGAGCGCAAAGGAGCCCTCACTCTGGCCGGTCCAGCCGTGTCCTCGGCCGCTTACCGCTCCTTCGCGGTGCAGTCCGCGCTAACACGAGAGCTGCTCTGACTGCCCTCGTCCAGCCTCCACCAAGGCAGTTTGCAAGGCACTGGAACTCAGCTCTCGAATTCGCCTTTGCACCATGGCCCACAACACCTATTATCCGGGGTCTGGCGCACCGGTGCCTCAGCCCACCTACCTCCAGTACAGCCAGTATGATGCCCAGCGATCCAAGTCGCCCTCCTCCTTGATCAACCATACTGGTCTTTCGCCTGGCCCGTTGAGCACCCCGCCTATGAGCCGCGACCCATCGCGTGCTCGTGAACCCGTTCCCAATCAATTCCTCGAGCACATGCTCAATGATGACGGCTTGGGCAGTGAGTCCACCTCTCCCACCTCTGTGAGGACCCCGGAGAACGACACGATTGATTTCGAATCCCTTGATAATTACCCCATGCACGAAACCTACCCAAGCAATGGCATCATGGTAACGCCGCACATCTCTCCACAAAGCCTGTCTGCCATGGACAGTACCATTTTTATGACCTCCCAAGGAACCATATCGGACCAAGGTACGTGTATCATATATCATCATCTGTTCGCAAACCAAACTGACCTAAAAGCCGTGGAACAAGCCTTCAATGACACCCTCGCCGCGAACCCTCAGCACTTCCAAGCACATTTGACCATGCAATCTCAACTACCTCAAACCGTTTCGGCCCTGTCTTCCGATCGTTATTTCTTCGGAGACCAGACGACGGCGCCTTGGACCAGCCAAAATCCTCCTCGCAACCCAAATGCCCATTCAGGCTCAGCAGTCTGGGACCTTGCTACCGACCAAGAGAACTACTCTGGTTATGTTAGTAACGACGTGGATTTCTGGGCCTCGCACAATACCGATCCAGATTCATTTGTTTCACCCACCGAGCCTGTAGCGCCACCTTTGGACTTTTTCTCCATGACAAGCCAAAGCATGATGCGGCAGCAGCAGCATCAGCAGCAGCAAACTAACCGGCACTTGCAACGCCAGCCTCAAGCACAGGTCGCCAATAACAGCCCAATCGAGATGCGGGTACAAAGAGCATCTCCGTCCCCAGATCCGCATACTTTTGTCCGATATAGTGGACCCTCCCCGTTGTTTACTGTGAACCGTCCTAGGAACTTGTCGCAGCAGCTTTCCTCGGTCGTTCCATCTATTGAACAGCCTCCTAGGTCACCTTTCCCAGTGCCCAGCAGTCCATTAGCATCCGCGTCAAGCCCAGGTGGGTCCGAAAGTATGCTCTCGTATCAGCATTCTGATCCAGGCCTGGAGTTGGACGCATATGGTTCGGATGCATTTCATCAGCAGCCGGTCAACAAGAATAAGCAGGTTACGTCTTCATTCGAGGTGGAGCCTTTCTCTAAGGCTATTCCGGAACTATCATTTGATGAATCGCCCGAACCCGAAAATCGTCCTGCTCGTCGCCCGGTGGGACCCATTAGAACAACTGGTAGACCTGGAGGGCGAGCCCTCGGAACCCATTTGTTGCCCCGGGTTGCAAGAGCGGCACATGACATGCGCAAAATTGTCGCTTGTTGGCATTGTGTGCTGCAGCGAGACAAAGTAAGACTTATTTTGGTCACTGTTTTCCTTTGCATCGCGGGATTAACAGTATGAACAGTGCGGACCCGGTGATACTTGCGAACGCTGCTTAAAACGATCCCAGCGTCCCAATGCCGACTGTGGTTTGGGCTGCTCCCGTATTAAGCTCGTCGAGCTATCGACTTGGTTTCTTCCTTCGATCATCATGCAGATACATGAGGATACTCACCTCACACATTTTGTCACCCAACACATACATTCGTGGGGAAATCAAGAGATCACTGTTTATTTGACCTGCGAACAAAAAAGAATGCCCCGCATCCCCGTCAAAGTGTACGAATTTGCTCCACGAGGAGAGGAGCTGCTGGTGCAAATGCAGTATCAAACCCACCCCGAGACACAGGAGCGTTATACACTAAAGAAAAGAAGCCCCCCTCTCGGAATGGTGCATATCAACCAGAACGAGGAGAAGAAGTATGATAAATACATTAGCGACATTGTTGATAATCACCTTGACGCTTTTGGGGACATTTGCTGGGCAGAAGATGACAACGACTTTGCACCTCGGCTCTTCAAGCTTATTTCCAGGGTTAAGCCTAGGACTGAGGATGAGGGCAAACTTCTCCGCGAAGTCTTCCGTCTCATCGTTTGCACTTATATCATGTCCCACACCATCTCGATTGCCGAGGAGACAAAAGAACAAACCCTTTCCAAAATGCATTCATACACAGACCGATCGGTCTACCTACAAAACTTCACTTCGCCACGTATGACTTCACGACAACTAAAGTTTTTCTTTGCCCGTCTGCAGCGCTCCATCCTTACGTTTGTTCTCAACAAGTTGCAGCAGATTTTCAAATCGTCCAAGGGATGTGATAAGTGGCTTGCGGCCTTTGTAGCTGTTGTTGGCATGGCCATGGCCCACGAGGACCAGCAAAAGACTACTCACCAGGTGATGGCCACTCGGGCAGTAGTTGACCGCATCGATCATCGTGATGCTCAGGCCCAGGCTGATATTGCTTGCAGAGAGATTGATGAGCGAATGACGTTCGTGAGCCAGCTGTTTAGGTGGAAGTACAACCGCAAATGCAACCCGCTGCGTGATTCTGAACAAAATTGGTCTAAGGAAGTCGGGTTTGGAGATGAAAGCTCTCTGACATTCATTAGGAGCGTTTCTCAGCTGGTCAAGGATAATAGTGAGTGGTTACCTCCTTGCAGGAAGTTACTCGCGCTAACCAGTTCTGCAGTCGATTATTTACAGCAGAGGCAGAGCGTCAGCATCTCTCATGCTAACCAAGGGCGATATACGGCGCGCCTTGTGGCGCCCTTCCTGCTCTCTTTTTGGCTTCCTCAATGACCCTCATGGCCCTTTCTTTCCTTTCTCCTCTTGCTTTCTATTAGTTTTATCTTCTCTCAGAGACTTTCCAACCTTAGGGAGGCCCTCTGTGCTTCAAATTACTTGCATACTTTGATACAGCGTTATAGCGAACGAAGTCCACGCAAGATGAAATACGTTGCAGCTCGAGCCTCGTATGAGCTCGAACTACGATATCAACGACCCATTATCATGTATAAGAATTCCTTCCGGTCATGGCTGCAGGAGGATGGAGGGCGTATAGATTTTCGTTTCGTTTCTTTGAAACCCCATACCTGGAATACCCACCCTTTCCCTCTTCGTCTTGTTGTGTCGTGCTATGTTGCAAGATGAGAAAAATTTGGGGGACGCTTGTTCTTCGGCTTCTGTGGTCCATTCTTGTGTACGTAGGAAAGCTCAATGAAAGGCATATAGATTATCCATGATACTATGCTTACGCTTGTGTGTGACCAGTGTCTGTTGGCGGTTGGGCAAATCCTACTGAACCATTGGAGTTTGATTGTGACAAGGCACTGTGACCAATTATATGCCATGTGCTCATGAAATGCAACCTCGAGCCCGCTCTTTATTTTGATCGAAAGCCGTGATTCGATCGGACGGATTGTTTCCCATGTACTTCATGTTCATTATTTTGTTGTGGGAGGGTATCTAACGTTGTCCGTAAAACCGACCAAGCAAACCGAATGCAAGATCAAGGAACAAAACTCCAAGCACCATGATATATTCATCCACTCGTCCCAAGCGCCTCCCATTCACCCTTCTTCTATATCGAACTCGACTCTGACCCATAGACTGCACCCCTCACATCCAACCAGCACCTCTCTCTCGCCCCTCTCTTCCGCATCCTCCAGCTCCTTCTCCAGTATCCGAAACCCTTTCTCGGCTCCACATCGACACGCCCTTGTCCATTCCATCTGCTGCCCTCCATCCTCCCCGTCCCTTTCCGCCTCGGTCTCAGCGTCCGTCCCACGCTCAGGCGAGACACTACCCTCAGCCTCCTCAGCCGGCGACCCCGGTGCCGACGCCAATCGCACGAAGCCAGGCAAGCCGGCCTCGAAATCGCTCAGGTCCAGCAGCTCCAGGCCGAGCACGAAATCTTCCTCGTCCGCCGCCGCTCCTGTTGCCGTGGCCGACGCCGTTCCCAGCCCCGTCCGCGCCTGCGCGTTGCCCACAACCCAGCGATCAAAGTCGTGCCTCCGCTCGCCGTCCGACAGCACGGCAAGCGCCTCTTTGACGTCATCTACCGTCCATGCCTTCTCGTCTGTCCTCCCGGTCGTCTGTATCTGCGCCCGCTGCGCGGATGTCGCTTTATCGGGATGCGCGCTCAGCAACGCCGCTTTGTATGCTTTTCGGAGTGTTTGTTGCGAAAGAGAGGTCGACGACAGCGAATTCGGTGTTTCGAGGCCAAGGATGGCATAGTAGTTCTTTGTGAAGACCATGAGCTTGGTTGGAGGAGTAGAACGGGGGAGGGGGGGTTGAGGATGGCAAAAGCACGGTGAGACGGAGGGTGGGAATGCTTTCACAAAGCGATTGGTACATGCGCTTTATAGAAGAGATTCCAGGTAAGTGCAGTAAAACATAGATGGAATGTCCAGGAGAGCAACATCAAAGGTTGGCCGGATGCCGGAGCGAGTGTGCCTATCTCCAAATATTTTTCGCGTGCCCCTCGCAAGGGCGCGTTGGTCTAGGTGCCTGGTCCAACATGGTCGGATTATCTCCTCATGTCATGTGCTTAATGAACTACTACATGGTGCACTTCACCAGATATACACGTTTACACAGTCTTGCAAGTTAAAGGAAATTGAAGTATAAAGTGTTTCTTCGGCCTAACCTAGGAATGCAGCCATGGTGCCTTGCCGCGAAGTCCATCAAAGATATCGCACCTTCTTCATGGACCTCAAGATAGCTCTGCTTCAATATCAAGGTGTAAGCTGTCAGACAACTCTGCACACCCATCCGACCCGCCGAACGAGGTGATCACATTGTGCTAAAAAGGGGAAATATTCGGGAAATTCTGGGACAGCATAGAGAAACCCAGACGCAAACCCACATCTTACTCACACAACTCTTTCCGTAGAAGCAGGGTTGTGCAGAGGCGAAGAGCGTGCGACCAAAAGAACGGACGCACGCGAGATGCAGGAAGTGTCAGATGGAGAGGAAAAGACATAAGTCGTGGGGGAATCCGTCCGCTCGCTAGAAACCGATTTTCGAGAAAACACATACACTCAACTCCATAGACGCTCGCTACCAAGACAGCCTTCCTCGCCCATCCTAGAACAGACAACGATGGCTGATAGGGAGAAACAAGAGCCGCGAGATGTCTATGCGTTTAAGCAGCGGCAGGCGCTGGCGGTTGCTCCTCAGTCGCCTCAGCGGGCTTCTCTTCTGCTGGCTTAGGTTCGTCCTTGGGAGCAGCCTCACCGGCAGGTTCGGCCTCGGCTCCGTCTGAGGATGTCCAGAGCGTGAGGTTGTCGCGGAGGAGCTGCATGATCAAGGTAGAATCGCGGTAGGACTCCTCGGATAGCGAATCAAGCTCTGCGATCGCGTCGTCGAAGGCCTGCTTGGCGAGGTGGCATGCACGATCAGGTGAGTTGAGGATCTCGTAGTAGAACACGGAGAAGTTCAAGGCAAGACCAAGGCGGATGGGGTGGGTTGGGGTGAGCTCAGTCTGAGCAACATCCGTGGCCGTCTGGGGCGCAGGGTCAGCGTTGCTAAAGGCATGCGATACACGCGTCCAGGATTGCGTCATACCTTGTACGCCTCGTGGGCAGCGGTAGCAGCAACCTTGCGCTTCTCGCCCGACGCAAATTCAGCGAGGTAGCGGTGGTAGTCGCCCTTCCTGTGGTCGCAGACAGGTTAGTATCACTACCGTTGCGAAAATGAAGTGAAAGCGTCTTTCTATCTTACATCTTGTGGTAGAAAACCTTGGACTCGCCAGACTCGGCCTTTGGGATGAGAGACTCGTCGAGCACGTTGAGGACATCTTGGCAGACCTTCTCGAGCTCCTCCTCGATCTTCTTTCGGTATTCACGAATGGTGGAAACGTGCTTGTCGGAGCCCTTGGACTCTTCCTTCTGCTCGATGGATGAGATGATGCGCCACGACGCACGACGCGTACCGACAACGTTCTTGTAGGCTACGGACAAAAGATTGCGCTCGTCAACGGTGAGCTCGCCGCCAATCTGTACTAGATCAGTACATGCGCTGCCAGGAACCGGTGCCGTCGCAGAGTGCGACGAGACGGGTGCAGTGTCCATACCTTGGCGACTTCCTAGACAACAATCAGCACGATGTAAGCAGGATACGGCAGCAGAACCCGACTGACCTTCATGTACGTGACCATCTCTGCAGAGGGGCTTTGTTAGCGACGCAGCGCCGACACGGCATGGGCACGGTAGCACACTTACCATCGTAGCGCTCAGCCTGTTCGCACAGTCGGGCGAGGAAGGTCTTGCTGCGGATGTGTCAATGGGGGGCGTGTGCACAATGGACGGAAGCACGGTACCTCTCACGCTGCAGGTGTGGTCAGTATGCTGTTGACGTTTATCCAGCGTAAAGAGCGGGCCCGAGGGGCATCCCACCAGCACAGGCTCGCAATGCGGGGGCAGGGCAGATAAGAGCATGCATACCTCGTTTGCCATGTTGACAGAGTACAGGTGGTAGTGGGATCGGGTGTGGTGGAGAGGGCGGTGTGGGCGGGCGGGAGTGTTTAAGGGATGTGGTGTTGGGGTTCAAGTGGAGAAGTCACTGGCGATGGAGTGTTTTGAGGGCGCAGGCTGCGCTTTTTGACTAGAGCCCTTGTCCTTCACAGGCCGGCCATTGATCCGCCCCGAGCCCAGCACAGCGCCTTCCCGTGCGCGAGTGAAGGCACCAGTACACACCTGGCCGCGGCGACGGCAAACCGCGAGCTGCGAGCTGCTCGACTCGCCCCTGACCGTGTCCATTGCTGGGCCCTGCCGTCTGGCTGCAAGACGGCGCTGTTGCAGCCTCGAGCCTCCATCGTCGCCTGGCCTTGGCGCCGGGGGCCGGCTCCAGCAGCACTTGGGCACCGCCAGCGCGCCGGACGGGCTCACGTGAGCGATGCGTCTGGGCTCTCGTGTGCGCATGGGCAGTACAGACCGCGAGAGCCTGCCTGCAGAGGTCCCACCCAGCGAGGCCCAGCCCTCTCGCCCGTCGCGGCTTGACATGTGTGCGTGAAGCGTTTGTTGTGCGGGCCCGGTTGCTCCGTCGCCTTCGACGTCCATCTGTCACACCAGTCACGCCCCCTCCCCACCCCCGGCACGATGCCGCCAGCAAGAAATGGCTGATGAGCCATGCCGCGCCCCGGCCAATCACCGCCGCTGAGAACCACCCAGAATCTTGGACGTCGTCCCATATGCAGTCGCGCAACGAGAGCACAGCCAGCTGCGTGGACGACTCGTGCCATTGCTAACCCACCACCCTACCTACAATAGCCTGTCCCATGCTTTGCACGTCCGTTTCAGGCCCGTTTGTGCCCAAACACCGCGCCCATGCGAGTGCGCGAGCGTGTATGCGGCCGTGGCAAGGCACGCTGACAAGACTATTGCATCATCAGAGGGGCTCTCTCTGTCCACCACCCCCCCTGTCCCGCCCGCGCTCCATTTACCATTTGCTCACTTGTCGTAAGGCTGAGCCATCGGCAGGGGCGTCTGCTAGGAAAACCCACCCATCTCGCTGCACCCAGCGTCGGCTTGCCAAAATCTACCGTGCACGCGTTATCGTGGCCCAGTCAACAACACTGCAAATCAATCCTGCCGTGCGGCAACGTCATGGTTGAGTTGCTGCAGTGATACTACCTTTGTGATGCCGAGCAGGGGTGCCACAGCATATTGCCCCATCAACCGCTCTCTCCCTGCCTCCCTGCCATCATCTACCTTGCCCCGGCCCGTCGTACCAATGCTGCTATTCTTATGCCGAAGCCTTCTGGAATGGCTTTCGCTGCGTGCAGTGTTTTACATGAGCAAACGCCAAACACCAAGCATAAGAGCCGCAGTACCAGTGCATACGCCCCTGTGAACATGTTAGCTTTATATCCCAAGCCCGAAAGATTTCGCAGGTGAACATACATCAGCCACTGCAGTGTCGAGAACTTGACTGCCTCCAGCCTCTCGCGCAGCTGCGCAGTTTCCTGCTCAATCCGTGTCTCCGTTTCCTTTAACTTGAGCTCCTGCACGTTGGCTTCCTCCCGAATCCTGCCCTTCTCGAGATTGAGGTCCAGGCGTACCGACGCCTGTGTCCGCTGAATCTCGTCACGTAACCTCGAGTTCAGTTTTGCCAGCTCGTTTGTCAATCGTTCGTGTGAAGCGCGGGTCAGCGAGGATTCCGTCGAATCAGCTGTCATGAGTTCCGAACGCAGTTTGGCAAAGTCGACCTTCTGCGTGTATGTCGCCTTTTCTTGGTCTTCGCGAAGGACCATCGTTCGCGTCAGGTTCTGGATGCTGGACGGGTGAGTTAACATGACCCCAGTTCACCACCGTGCCGGACGAACCTCTCTTCAATGACATCGCTGAGGACCCTCATCATGGCGACTGCCTGCTCTTCGGTGAACCCTTCATCCTTCAGTCGTTGCACGAACTTGAGCGTGTCAAAATGATGATCTTTTTGCTGTACAGCCGTAGCACTAAACGATCGGCTTCGAGCTGGTAGCCTATGAACTGAGGATATAGAGAAGGTCGATTTCGTACGAGGTTGGCGGCGGTAGAGACATCTCTGGGTCGCGAAAGAATTGCCTCGGACGGCTCGTTCCGAAGGCGCAGTGTAAGCCGGCGACCGCTGCGTCCATGTTCGTGCGCCGGTGAGCCCGGCGAATTCAAGAGGTTTGGAGGGCCTAACAAGTCGATTGAGTAGGGCCCGTGGTGCTGCCGCTGCATGCATTGGTGCAGCCATAGGTGTTTGCGATCCGTGTGCTAGTTTGGCAGCTTTCGGAACGACATTGATTCAGCATCCTTAGAGTATGACTAAGCCAAATTTGTTGCGACTTTGAAACTAGTAAGCCCCTCTATGGAAATAGGCAGGAAACAACACTACCATCGAAGAGTTCTAAGGTTCTTTGCTCTGCGCTTTTAGCTTGTTTGACATTTTCAGAGGTTCTTCAAGTCGTCAATACATTTAATTTCCTCGTCTTTACAAGGAGTCTCCCTTCAAGTCAATCCGTGTGACTGTATTCTCATATTGAATCGGCTTGAGATTTATTCACGTCTGGAAGAGAAAGTATCAGCCTAAATGTGCTGGACACTCTCTGCATGCGATATCCTTCCCAATGCCTTCTTTGTCCCTTCTATATTAAATGGTAGTAGAAAGTAGGCTGGTTGTATTAAAAGCATCTTCAAGACTAGCGAGAATTAAAATTTCTGGAACTTGGTTTCCGTTGATGAGGTATATAGTAAAACAATGTTTCCTTCTTCTGAACATAATCTGTCATACGAAAGTGCTATCTAGCCGTTGGACGAAAACGCCACCCAATTCCATCGCGCATCCTGCACGCTATGCATTACCACATACAATGGACATTACTCGCTCGCTCAATATTACACACTTGCAACCGCAAACAGCGAACTGTAATCTACCGCCCGTATTCCAAGCTCGGCACAATCACTGGTCCGTATTTCATTGGGGCGCTGTACGGACCCTCATTTTGTACCATAAAATCCACCGCAAGGGACAGTTTCCCGCTTCCGTGCTGTCCGGGTATTTGCCCAAACGTACCGTTTACGATCTCAGGATCGTATACTACGCATGCCACGTAATTCCTCCTGCCCATAAGTCGTTTATATTCTCTCGCGGCGCCATTGACGTCTTGAGTAAAAATCTCCATCATGTCCTCCTTTGTGTCCGAAGGCGCATGGTTTGATCGGTGGCCGTTTTGTGGAATGTAAAGAACGCGGTTGTTGTGTAGAAGTCGTAAGACATAGTTTGATGGTGGTGCGTTGACGACGGAAGAGGAGATGATTTGGTACATGGTCTTATGGTCCTGCGGCTTGGAAGGATCGTGCACAAGACCAGCGCCGCAACAGTCGACACCGCCCGAGAAGAATGTCATGCGCAGGGACTTGTTGTGAGCAATACCTTGCAAAGTGCGAATCAAGTAAGTGCGTTCGAGATCCTGGCCTACCTTAGCATTATTAATATGAGCTGGAGAGAAACCAACAAACCTTTGAATCATGTGTCCATTGATCACGAAGCTCGTCGAGCAAATCAATTTCGCCGAATGGACTTAGAACACTGCTCATCAAACCAGACTTGCCGATAGCTTTCTTTACTGAGTTAAAGCCTTCACCAACGACACTTTTAGCACCTACAACTCCAGCCACCGAGCTGGTCACTTTGCCGAGCATGTTAAAAGTCCCCGTGACAGCCTTCTTGCCTGTAGCCATGGAATTGGCAAGATGCTCAACAGATTCCAGACGCGGATAGACAACAGGTACTGGTACCATCCAGATACAGTGCTGCACACTGGGTGGAAGAGTAGCGACCTTGGGGAAGATACCCTGATATGTTGGGCCGGCCATCACCTGGTGGGGATTGCGCTCAGATCGGCAATCGGGACCTACAACCGTAACACAGGGACCAAGGTACTTGATAAAATGCCACCCCGTGCCTGTAATGGTAAAGAGATCTAGATCATTGTTGACGTTACGGAGAATCTCTAATGTTGTATGATGCTGGAAGAGAAGGTACATTTCAATACCTATTCTTCCAATGTTCTTGAACATGTGGGAGAATTGCATATATTCAGGGTAGGAGCCAAACCCATCGAAGCTAAGGTTTTGATTAGTGGCATTCACATCAGCGCATGACAAAGTTCAGCTTACATGTCGTGGTCATCGAGGGCTAGAATATGAGGGATCTGTGCAAATGCCTCCCTGAGGTGCGGTTGGTCAAAATGGCTGGTATAGTAGTGGAAGTACGCATGCGTGACTTCCTCCTCGTGCTTTGCGGTCCAAGGTGCATTCTTGCGGTTCTCTTTTCCACTCATCGAAGTCCACTGCTTCAGTAAAGGTATCTCTTTCCATAATCGGTCAGCATATATCTGACCACCTAGACCTAGCTGGACGTGGAAACCGCCACATTCAGTGTTCTTTTGAAGGATATCTTTCCACATGAAGCCCACCCCGCCCAGCTTTGATCTCTCATTCGCGTTCACATTCAAAGCAAAATCGTTGCCGGAATGAGCAATGAAACGCCAGCTGGTCTCGTGACGTCCCGCGACTAAAAACTCGAATCGAGTGCATCCAAGATGTGATGTAATAGCATAAGTCCACTTCGCTGCATGATCCTCCTCCATCTTAAGATCAATATCATACCGGTAAAATATCCACGTCTGATGCGTGTAGATGGGGTTCGCTTTGAGTTGCCTAGGATTTGGTGATAGATCGACGCTCTGGTGGATGTGAATGGTGGGAGGATGAGGCGTGTTTGTGACAAGCAGTATGGATCCCAGCCACAAACCTCTCTCAATATCCATGTTAGTATATCTCAAATATGGACCAAAGTACACGCTGTTTGTTGGAGCAATCTTGTACATGTCTACTCCGGCAACCGGAGGAGGCCCGGTAAATCCGGTAGTAGTTGGGGTTGCAATCGATGCTATCCCAAGCATACCGTCGGAATACCCAGCAGTCTGTGGAGGGAAGCCTGGAGAAGCAAGAGGAGTCTTGCCGAATGCTGGCGATGCTAAGGGATTTGCAAAGGTGCTCGCCGGAGACATTGGCTCGTTCAGATTCAAAGGGGTGGGGCCTTTGGGAAACTCCCACTGTGTTGATTGCGTTGGCAGATGAATATAATAATACTGCCCAGAATTTGGGTCCAGGTGGGCTATCCATCCTTCAGGTAGCGGAGGAGGAGATGCAGGCCCTGGACCAGGGGCTGGCGCCGGACTCGGCGTAGTGGCATGCTGCATTTGTTGTGGCTGTTGTGCTTGTTGTGGAAACTGGGCCGCAGTAGGCGTGGGTGCCACAACACCCATCGGTGGTAACGATGAAGTTGCTTGTGGGGAACGTAAGTCATTCGCAAAAGCTGGGTGCTGCTGTATGTTCGGATCGCTCATGCTGCCAGGCTGTGGGGCTGGCGTAACCGCTCCTTGGGGGCGCTGCTTCTCGTTTGGATAACCCTGTGCTGTAGTGCCCGCTGGATGTTGGATACTTGAGTACGCGGGTGGCGGCTCTTCATTCATGTTCATACGATTCATATCATGAGTCAAAGAATGTTCCGGGCCACCATTCGCAGGCGCAGGAGAGGCCCTGTCGTTTGGTATATGATTCGGAACCTGAGGTAGAGGCGCTTGTGGAGGGCTGCCTGAAGGCCCGACTTGATTCATACCTTGGTACACGGTTGGAGGGCCATGTGGCTGACTACCAGGCTGTTCAGTGGGTGTCCATGGCCGCCTTGGAGGCGGTTGATTCGAGAGGGGTGAAGACATGTTTGGCCGTGGTTGGTTGGCATAAACTTGATTTCTCTGCACGGCTGCCGCATTTTGTGCAGTTTGTGCCTGGAGACTTGTCAATGTCGAGGGGCCTGCAATTCCCGCGGCTGCAAAACGCGCCTCAATACCGCCGCCTGGAGGCGGAATGATGGGAGTCTCAGGAGGAGGAGGAGAGCCTCTTTGCGCTTTTGTTGTGGAAGTCGAAGCGGTAGAACTCAACCGATTGATACCACCTGGATTGGGTATCTTCAGCGCCGGTTCAGAGGCTTTTGGGGCACTGGGATTGGCAGGAGGAGGCCAATATTGCTGATGATAATCGGGAAACGGATTGGGGTCGGCGCTGCCCTTCCTCTGGGGCAGCCGTTGAAACAAGCCCTCCTTATCAGGCGTCTCTGGGCCCGGCGAATCTGGCAAAGGCTTGGGTGCAGTACCTCTCCGCTCTGCGAGCCTGGACGGCTGTATTGATCCATCTACAGTCCTCCCGGGTCCACCGTAGCCTGCGACCGAGGGCCGGTTTGGATCGTGAGCATCGAATCTGGCTCGCGAACTTGGAGAGGAGGGGCTTGGTCCTGCTGCGCTAGAGGATCCCTTCCTGCGCTCCTCGATGTCTTCCCGTGCAGCCAGCTTGGCCTTGGTCTCGGAGTCGCTCAGCGGGGTATACCGCCCCGATGGTAGTGTTTGCTGCTGTTGCTGTTGCAGCCATGGCGGGCGGTCGTCGGGGTATGGGAGAGGAGCTGTGGGTGGGTTCGTAGGCGGTGCAGGAAATGCTGGCATAGGCGGGGGGCGCGAGAAGACGGGCTGGCTGGAGCTGCCCGCAGAATCTGTCCGCGGTGGGGGGCTTTTGGAGGCAGAGTCGCGCTTCTGTATCCTGAGGGGCCCAACGGTGGGAGTGCCGGGCGTGTCGGACGGGCGCAAGAAGAGCTCCTCCTCCGGACGGCCCTGCTTGCGGGGGTCCATGGCGGGTGTACCTATGGATCGTCCTGCAATGGCGGTATGGGTTTGTTTTTGGCGACGGGGGCAGGCCGAGGGCAGGGCAGCAGTGGGCAAGGCAGGAGTCGCGGGGCAGTCGAGCTGATGTGCGATGACGCTGGCGGGCCCAGACGGCTGCGAGGGGTGCGAGGGGTGCGAAGGGGGCAAGCAGTGGACACGGCGACCGTCGTGGCGCGGGCTGCAGAGAGCTTCAGGTCTCGCAGCGAAAAGAGCTCGATGTACGGCGACGGGCTGCTGACTTACGTATGTCTCCCTCCTGTGCCCGGCCGGCTGCACGAGGTCCCATCTTGGGCGTCCGCATCAAGAGCTCCCAGGAGCCCTGCACGCGCCCGAGGGGCTGTGGCCCCCGTGATTGGCCCGCATACGCGCTGGCGGCCGCGTTGGAGACCACCCGTCACCCTTGGCGGCGCATAACCACCTTTGACGCACCATCTCGTGGTTGGCGCATTGTCTCGAACCTCCCTCGGCACTGACGGCTGCGTCTGGACAACAGGCAGGGCCCGCTTTGCAGCCTCCCGTCCTTTCCGCAAGCCAGTGGCGCCGCACCGATCCCGGCAGGGGAAGCAGGTACACGGCCATGTACGTACTGCAGTCTATTGTGCTGACCTTCGATAACTAACTACATAGTCCAGCCCTGTGCCCCCGTGTTGCGCCCCGCCACTACGACTCGTCGGCAATGCCCACAAGTTTCAGCGAGTCCCTCCACAGCCGAGCTTCTTCCTCTCTGTTGTATGTGTGGCGAACATAGCCGTCTCCAAACGCCTGGCCATCGTCCTCGCCCCGCGTAGACTCCTCGCAGTCTTGTAGATACCTCCCACCTTTATGCTCCCACTCTTTACCAACCGCAGCCATGACGGTAGTAGCAGCTCCTTGCTCGGCCGACTTCAGGACCTTGACGAATGCTTCATTGCTCATAATGTAGTCCACAAACTCAGGCCCCACATGCCGCCCTATATTCGAATTGATCCCGCCTGGATGGACACTCGTAGCATGAAGCCCCTTGGAGCCGTACCGACGCTCAACCTCGTTGGCTGTGTAAATGTTCGCGAGTTTAGAGTTGCCGTAGGCTTGTTCCCATGTGTACCCTCCTCTCTGGAAACTATAATTGTCACTTTCAAGGAGTTGCGTGGTGCGATGAGCTGACGATGAGACGAAGACTGCCCTTGAGCTGAACTCTGGCGTTGCGCTCCCAAGTAAGGCGTCCTTGAGTAGTTGAAGGAGCAAGAAGTGACTCAAATGGTTCGTTGCGAAATGTATTTCATGGCTGTCTTCGGTGAGCTTCAATTTGCTCACCCCCATCATCCCTGCGTTCCCGATGAAAATATTCACTTTCCTGCTTGACAGAGACAGGATGGTTGCTGCCGCCGAACGAACACTAGAGAGTGAGGCGTTGTCCATATCGATTAGTGAAACCTGGCCTGATTCTAGGACGTCGGCCAGAGCGATTTTGGCCGTGTCCCTATCACGAACCGTCAAAAACATTGTAGCACCTGTAGCATACAAGGCTCGCGCTGTCTCTAGGCCAATACCTGATGTTGCCCCCGTCAGGACTATGACCTTGCCGGACAGCATCCCTTCCATTCCTTCATCTCGAACAATTTGGTGTGCAGTCGGTCTGGAGTCTCTAGGACCTTGAGGGTTAATATGAGAAGTAGTGTATCGCCCCATGATAACAAAATGGTAAGAAAGTCCTGGGCTGGCTGTCGTCGATGTTGTGAGCTTGTGATGTCTGATAAAAAGATGGGTGCTCAAAGCCGTTTAAATACATTGAATCTCAAACTATATGCTATAATAAGTATTGCAAAGGGCTCGAGCTGCTTAGAAGTTCCCAGGCCTTGCTACTCTGCTTGTACTAGAGGACAGGACTTCAACATAGTATCAAGCGCGGCCAAAATGGGGATCGTAACAATAGCACCAGTTCGGTTTCACTCTATTTCTCTCTAACTTCAAGCTGTTTTATCCGTCGTTTAGCGGTTGACTAAAACGTTAACTGTCTAGTCGGTATAATATCTTACGCGTGAGCCATATTGCGGATAGGATTCGGCGGGCATGTTGCGGCCGCTTAATCTTTAAATCTCCGCAACATCGGCCGCACTTCGTCTACCGCACACCCGCTACAATCCGATGTCTGCTAGCGAGCCTTGTCCACGAGCGCAGCACGTATGCATTCGCTGCAAGATCCAGAAGCGGAAGTGTGACAAAGCACTTCCAAATTGTTCTACGTGCATCAAGTAAGCCCGGCTCCCAGCTCTCAGTTTCCATCACTGTGTCTTAAAACTTGCACCAGGAAAGGAGTACGGTGCGAATATCGAAGGGGAGACGACACACCGGCGACTGCTACCCCTGACTTCGAAATTGCATGGCCCAATCTTGCAGACCCCTACAGTCTAGCTGAACCTAAAACCATTAACTTGCCAACCATACTGTTTCTAGACCCATATATTCTACGAAATGGGCCTATAGACATTCCTCAGTCCAGCATATCAGCTTCTCATATTCTTCAGTTTCTTGGTGATACGGACGAAATTCACAGCATCGTTTCTAGATTTTATACGTATGTCCACACCTGGATGCCCTTTATATCTAAGAAACGTCTGGGTGACAGTTACCTGCGCGGATCTTTTCCTTCTCGTGCTGACATTATTCTGTTACTCCTTTGCATTAAGCTAATAACAGCATTACCCCCTACGGAACATAAGAATCCACGGACTTCGCTCTACTATATAGCGAAGCACTTTCATCTAGAGCTTGAAGGCTCTGAGATGTTTACCTTGCCAGTATTACAAGCAGGAGTTCTCTTAGCGCTCTATGAGATCGGCCATGCTATCTATCCTGCGGCTTTTCTGTCGATTAGCGCTTGTGCTCGATATGCACAGGCTCTTGGTATTAGTATCAGGGGGTCCATGGGTATGAGGAAAGCTCTTACCATGGTTGAAGTTGAGGAGCAGAGGAGGGCTTGGTGGGCAATTGTCATCCTAGAACGGTTAGTTAGATTCCCACAACTCTCCTGTCTTCAGGATCTTCGTAATCTTTGGGTAAGATTGGGTATGAAGGGTATTCCTTAGGATGTCAATCGTCAGTGTATGGGACCCAGCTAGACAGAGGTGTCGACAACAATAGCTATATGAATCATCCAGAGGGCTCGACGCTAACCTAGCAGGTTTGTTAATATCGGTTGTCCCGGAAGACCCTTCGTCAGCGCAGAACCTAGCCTCGACGACTTTCTTCCGGTAGATGACGAGGCGTGGGATCGTGGCGTAAGTTACCTCCTCTCGCTTCCAATGTATACTTACGAGTACATTAGGTCATCGAACCGGATCATAATGCAACTATATCCTCCCCAAAGACCGCCCACATGAGTAGTTTCGCATTACTTTGTCAAGCGGCACATCTCTTGGGCCAAGTCCTACGCTACGTATCTTCCGGCGTAACGCTAGAGGACGAAGTTGGCGTACAATTAGACCGTACGCTATACTCTATGCTCCATGCTTCACTAGCTCTGGAGAACCCAGACTATGACCAAATATGTTTTATATACAGGTATATTATCCCCATGGACTCCAAATCCTTGAATATTGACTACTATATTTAGTACTCTTGTCGCACTACACCTTCCCATACTTCATGCTCAAGATACTGATGGTGCTTCCCTACCTCATGCACAGCTTGCAAACCGCGTAATAAACCACATAACTGATAGCCTTATCTCCAATAAAACAGAAGGCGTGTGTCCGTTGACAAGCCGAGATCCTCAAGAGATGTCACCCTGGGGTTGCTTCTTTGCATATCATGTATGTGGTGTGCATATGCGGGTAACGAAGACATCAGCAGTATCAGCGGAAATAGTAAAGCTTCTGAAGAGCTCCTTTATGGTAATCGATGTTCGATGGAATGTTGCGGGTATGTATCTCCAACTACTCGAGGCAAGGAAGGCCATGGAGCTCGTTTAGGTTGTTGGGCTAGTAACACTAATTTTCCACCCCCGGGTTCACCTCATGTTTATATGGCCCAATTATGAAGACTGTCCCAACTCAATATTTTATCATTATCAATCTTGGTTATTGTATGAGATACAAAAAAAAATATGATGTAAGACTTTACTATCACGATGTACTGATACAGAACAGAAGATTGTGAGCGGCCAAAGCTATTCGCTGCGGATATGGCTAAACGCACGGGCCTCGACATTTCGTCACCCGCTGAGCTTGGTGAGCCTGCATGTGGGTATCGTGACGCCTCACCTACATTGTATAACAGGGCAACTGGTCCTGGCACATACTTTCGCTACTAGGTCCTTGAGGCATGGCGTACGTATCTTACAAAAAGGCGCTTTATGTCACTGTGACTAACCCAGCAGGTATAGTCGCTCTATTCGCAGCAACGCTTTGGAGAAGCTCGCAAAGCTCTCCGTCCAGGCACCTCGTAGTCAATCATCCCTCGGACACCTGGCAAAAATATACAAGCGCTGCTCAAAAGTAGTAGGGGGGCAGAATGGCAGCACAGAAGCGAACGGAGCCCCCGTTGCTGCTGTGTCCATGGTACGTATCTTGAGCGCAGTTGCTGCGCCGACACGATGTCTGACTTGCTTACCTCTGACATACAACAGAAACTGCCGGAGCTTGAGGCTATTCTTGCACTCTGCAAGGCTGCTCCGTTTGTGCAATCCTCAAATACTGCTGAAACGCTTTTACGCAGATTGGCCCCCTATCTCCCCGAATCGTTCTCTCAGATCCTATCGCCCTCTCCTTACTTACGGGATATCGATCCTTCGCCCTACGAAGTTCTCACTCAAAGCCTCACCTCGGCTATTCTATCGATAGGTGTTCGCCATGATCATTTGCGGTCTCAGGTTCTCGACATTATTGCTCAATATGTCCAAAGCTGGACGGCAGCAGCAGCTCAGCTATCTTCGGAACAATTTGAACATGAAGATGGAACAGATGCCCCAGGTGATGGAGAACTAAAACGAGTCATGACCCAAAGCATGTCTTTGTTAGGCTTCCTAAATGCAAGTGCAGAATATGCACATTTTTGGACTGCGTTCGACCGCCTGCGCTTCGTTGAAAGTATTCAGGCGGCCCTATCTGAGAAATTTCTGATTGCTTTTGAGACCGCTTTATCAATTGTCCGGAATGCGCGCTCTCATCAAAGAGAATTGAGGAGCTGGAAACAGTACTCCAAACATTATGCAGCAATTGGACGACCATTAGGTGCCATGATCCTTCACGACGCCTTCCTCAAGGTCATAGTCGCCTCCGCTTCGCTGCTGGTTGAACTGCCGGATCGTGATAAAAACACTCATATTCTAGATGCTCTTCGCACTTCTCGTTATGCCCAACATATCCCGCGAGAACCTTCCGAAGATGCGCTTGCCGAGGGCCTTACACGTATTGCCATTGAAGAAATGGATCGATTAGACAATGACCTCGATTACCTTCAGCGCGTTGGATCTGCGTGGCAGCAACGTCAAGCTTCTTCAACTAAGGCAAAGGTAATTGCAACATGTGTATGCTGCGCGGTCTACGATGAAGAAATAGCCGACTTAGACTTGCTCATGTCATGGCTCGACAATGCATTGAATGATCCTGCGCAAGCTGCGGACTTTACCCTAGCATCAACAGTGCTTAAATCGATGGCTGCTTTAGCCAGAGTTTCACCGGAAATGGCGTCCATTTTGGGACGTTCTCTTCCTCGCATTATTGTGCAAAGTGGCTTCGACCAACGAACTGCATCCGTAGCTGCAGAGTGCTTGGCTTCTGTACTGAGCCTTCTCCCACAAGATGCCATTATCACGACCCTTTACAGCTTAGGAAATGTTATTAGTATTGGTGCTGTCGGTGATCGAAACTCACTCGCCCCGTCTGCAACCGATGGCCAGGGAAAAACGACAAGAGCAGGCGTTTATGTTCAGCAGCACGAAGGGAGTGCTATTTCGTTAACACCAAGTGATATTGACGAGCCGAATCACGTACATACGACGGTTATTGAAACGATCATTTCAGTAGCTAGGGACTGCAAAGATGAAAAGATAACAGCGTTGGCACTCTCCATGCTTGTGCAGAAGGTAGGGCGCGTCAGCAAGGTAGTTGACGCTAAAATCGTGACCGACGCTGCCCTTCTTGGAATACACAGCGGTCCTGGAGAGTTCCGGTCGCTGTTGAAATTCTATTCGAGACTCTGCCACGACGCCCTTGTGAAAAGTGATCAAGTTGCTCTTGATGCTGTGAGTAGTCCTACTAGTTGGTATCGTAAAATAGTTTCTAATCATTGATCAGGTCAGAAATGCCCGTTTGCATCTTTCAAAGGAAATCAACGTCGAGTCAGACACGTTCGAGATATACCTTACTCACTTACTCGATACCATTGTGAGTAAAGGGGACGCTCAGGAAACCCATTATCGCCAAGTCCGAGACACCGAGCTAGCTGCACAGGAGATCGCTCAACTGCTTTCACCCCTTGCCCTCCTTCTGTCGCGGAACGCGAAGCATACAGACCTGTCGCAAATCGATGATACAGTTCTCAATCTTCAGCGAGACGCTTGGTTCAATATCGTCGTTCACGGTTTCGATCTAACGTCAGAACTTGCAAAAAAGCATAGGGACGAGCTCAAAACCCTAGCGCGCTTCAGCCAACCTTTGATTACGGAAGAACGAGCATCTCTTGTAGAAAGTGACATTGAACTGAACACAGTCTTGCGGCGAGGAAAGTCACCTGAGCATATTGTTGAACAGAAGAAACGCCTTGCAAAGTCGTTACCCTCATGCGAGTCAGACATTAAATCCCTCACTTACCCGGAAGTAGTCTTCCTGAATACCACTTATCTCGTCGAAGATTTGCGGGCTAGCGCAGGCGATTGTACAAAGGCCCTAGCTTACTTCCTTGATCCAAAATTGCGTAGCGGTGCTGTTGGAAACTGTATGTTCGCTATTGCGACTGCGGTGACTCAAACTTATGTGAGGAAATCACTCTCCGGCAAAATGCACTCATTCTCCACCCCATATCTTGCCCAGCAACTGGCGACGATATTTGCTGGATGCTGCCATCGAATTTACCGGGTTCAGCAAGCAGCGATCGCTTGTGCTGACATCATTATTCACGATGTGCCGTCTACTCTCTGTCAAAAAAGTGCTTTGTTCGCTCTGTTGGAGCTCCTATCAATCATGTGGTCTAGTTGCTTGGAGGGCGAGACCGATGAGTATGGATGGACATCTACTTTTGCCTCTACCAAATCGAACATCTCTGTAGAGCTTTCCGACGACTATGTCTTCCGACGTGAAACCCTAAACAGCTTTCATAAACGCGCTGTGACATGGGTGAAGGGGATTCTTGATATAGCTCCTCTCGATATTAAAGGTCTTCTGCAAACCTATTTGTCAGAGTACGACGATGAAGGTGCTTATGGCCACATATCGCTTGGTCGATCTTTTGCGCTTGAAATGGGCTCTGTGGTACCAACCACTGATCAACGCCTAGGGGCAATCGAACGACAAGGCATCAATATCAACACTGCGTCGGATTTTGTTGCGCAATATACTACACGACAAGAATACAAATTTGTCGACGGTCAAATCGATCAAGATGATGAATGGTTAGGACAAGACGGCGGTCATAACCAAAAGCAATCTGCTTTCCGTCGCAGTATTGATGATGCCACCAAATTGCTCGTTGACCTTGAGAGCCGGACCCTCAATCACGGCCATGTCACGATCGCTGAACTCCGCGATATACTTCGGCGCGCATCTGCACTTCTCTGCAGGGTGAAGACGGATCAATCGCCGATTGTACACCACTTGGTCGGCATCCCGTTCGCAGTCTTCACAAAGCAATCAGTCAAGTTGGGCATTTCCCTTTGGATGAGTGTAATTAAAGAGAACCCTAGAATGGAATCCCGCATTCTTGTTTCAATTGCCGAATGCTGGGAAAATACCATACACAGGCAGAAGGGTATTTTCAGTTCTACTCTCAGGTTCGCCCTATCAATCCTTAGTCGCGTTGTACTGCTAACTTATGCAAGGCATCCCGACCCATTCTATGGCAAACAAGAGTTTGCACCCACGGATAAGGAGGCTCTTGCAAAACGACAGCAGCATATTTATAATGTCATTGCTCCTCACTACCGTCTCCTACAGTTCCTATCCAGCCATTTCAATGCCTCAAGGCTTGGAAATTCGGATGTGGAATTGGTCTATAACAGGCTCATGCAGGTAACCCTCGATGAGTTGAGCCGGGGTTGCCCCCAGCCATTAGCCCGGGAAGCATACTTTCATATCCTTTTGCTTGGTCTGCGGATCGTACGCCATTGCACCACTCTGCCCAGCTCTATCAAGTGGCGCTTGAAGGATCGGATATTGACAGTTGGCTTGGCATGGTTTGCTAAGGCACCCGAGTGAGTCATAAAACTTCTATCGAGAAATACCTTTCTGACTTGAGTAGATGGTCATTCGGTGGTAATCGTCTACAGATCAAAGCCGAAACCCATGTCTTGTCTGATATTCAATCATATTTGGAAGCTGTTGCCAAAACTGGTACTACCTCGGAAGGCTCTTTAAAATCCCTCAAGCCCAAGCAGGACCTATTATCCCTTCTTATATCAAACGAACAGACCCGCTTGATGGTATGGCTATTCCCATTAGACTATGGAAAGAAACATCATTTCACTTCTGGTCAGCATAACCGGACACTGACCGATGTAAGTCTGTTTTTAGTTGCGACTCATGTTTAACTTCTTACTGTCCTCAAGGCTGCCATTACTGCGCATCTTAAGACTGCTTGGGAAGAAAACCCAGCCATTGCAGTGCATCTTTGCAAACGTTTCCAGAGCCAACGATTAAACACGGAAGTCCGATGGCAGGTGCTCAACTTTCCCCAGAGAGTCCTTGAGGAGCCTGATGCACTCGAGATATTATTGAGTAACCAATTACCAGACGATGTTACATTTCAGTTAAAAGTAAGCTTTATTTGTTACTCGTAACAGCAAATACTTATTGTCATAGTATCTTATGTACTGGGCCGCATTGAACCCTATCACGGCCGTTACATACTTCCTACCAGCTTATGGGAATCACCCATTTATCATACAGTATGCGATGAGAGCACTCGAAAGTCATTCTGTGGACGTCACTTTCTTCTATGTTTCACAGATTGTGCAAACGTTGCGTTACGATGTCCTTGGTTACGTCGAACGATACATTATTGAGACGGCTAAGTTTTCGCAGCTCTTCGCTCACCAGATCATTTGGAATATGAAGGCAAATGCATATAAGGATGAACATTCCCAAGTGGTAGGCTAGATTTTTTCCAATGGTTGAGACATGGACTAAGCAGTACAGCCCGATTCTGTCAAGCCAACTCTTGACAAGGTCATGAATAGTCTCGAAGCGAGCTTCAGTAAAAACGATCGAGAGTTCTATGAGCGTGAATTCGCATTCTTCAATGAAGTCACCGGAATTTCAGGTACTCTGCGATCTATTCTTGACCGACCAAAAGAGGAGAAAAAACAAATGATCGAGGAAGAGCTGCGCAAAATCATGGTCGAGGTTGGCGTATATCTGCCCAGTAATCCCGACGGTATCGTGATAGGTATTGACAGAAAATCTGGAAAGCCGTTGCAATCACACGCAAAGACTCCATTCATGGCTACATTTCGCATTCGCAAATCGAAGACAGATGCTATGGAGGAAGGAGATGCAAAGGACAGCCTCGCTAGCAGCGCATCATCGACGAAGCAGAACACCTATGAAGTATGGCAGTCGGCTATTTTCAAGGTTGGTGACGACTGCAGACAAGATGTTCTGGCATTGCAAATGGTATCGGCATTCCGTGGTATTTTCAACAATGTTGGGCTTGATGTCTGGGTCTTCCCGTATCGTGTCACGGCCACAGCACCTGGTTGTGGCGTAATTGATGTTCTCCCCAACTCGATATCCCGTGATATGCTTGGCCGCGAGGCAGTCAATAGGCTCGACGATTACTTCATTAGCAAATATGGAAATGAAGACTCAATTCGCTTTCAAGAAGCGCGGAGCAACTTCGTCAAAAGTATGGCCGCCTATAGCGTCATCTCTTTCCTACTACAATTCAAAGACCGTCACAACGGAAACATCATGATCGACGACGCTGGTCATATCATTCACATCGATTTCGGCTTCTGCTTCGATATCGCCCCTGGTGGCGTTAAGTTCGAACGCGCACCATTCAAGCTTACGGGCGAGATGATCGCCGTCATGGGCGGCAGCCAGACTGCGCAGCCTTTCCGCTGGTTTGAAGAACTTACTATCAAGGCGTTCCTGGCAAGTAGACAGCACTGCGATCACCTGTGCCATGTCGTGCAGGTGATGCTTGATAGTGGACTACCTTGCTTTAAGCCGGAGACTATCCAGCACTTCCGGGAAAGGTTTGTGCTGGAAAAGAGCGAACGCGAGGCAGCTGATTACATGCGTGAGCTGATCAAGAAGAGTGCGAGCAGCTACAGTACGGGGGGTTATGATCGGTTCCAGTTGATTACAAACGGGATTCCGTTTTGAGCGGTGAGACCAGATGACACAAAAAAAGAACGAGGGGAGGAGTTCGTGTTGGTTGGTAGTATCAAATCAGACTTCATCATTATGCACCCGTGTATGAGACTGAACGCCACGACTGAGCCCCGAGTAGAAAAACATTACAACAGCAGGATCTTAGTGTTGGTCACATGGCCATGCCTTTGCAGGCTTGATAATATTGCGCACGGGCATGCATGATCAACATTCAGGCAGTGTCAAAAAGGAGTTTGATTTTATCCGCCCTACCCATCCTGCTAACTGATGGTCAGTCAGAACTGATAGAAAAAAACCCCAAAAAAGTGATTCTGATCTGAGGCATAGCCGATTCGAACGGCTAACCTTCTGGATGTTCCGAAGTCAGATTCTGGAATCAGACGCGCTACCATTGCGCCAATGCCCCTGAGTTGTTTGATATGAAATTTTTGGATGATTTATTATATATAAGTGGTAAAACGCAATGGGAAAACAAGGGCGCAAATAATGGAGTTGATTTCACAGTGGGGTAGCGTGGGGTAGGCTGTGGCAAATAATGAGCTACCGGAATTAGTGTAGTGCGTACCGGGTCGTTGCCCGTAATCGTATGTGAGGTGCTGGCGTTCATTTTGCTGTATGCAGCCATCGCTCTTACCGTCACCAACGATCAGTGTTGTAAAAACGGTTCTGTGTGCTACGGTATCCTTCAGCATTCCACGACATGTTTTTGTTGGCTCGGTTCTTGTCTGATATACTTATCGCTAGGAACTTACTCAAACAGGCGATTATGGGAGTGAAGGATCCAATAGGGGGACTGGAACATGGGGTTCAGTTTGTATACGAAGTAAGCTGAGCAATCACGAACGCCCCGGCCGTCTTGGACACGGTGGTGCTGACGATGCACGATCTTCGTCAAAGCTGCGAAGTATGGACACATAACTATACATACACAGTGTCTAGGTACTGTATCCATGTGTGTATGTCGGTACATATGCAGGGTTCACGTAATTACGTTGAGAAGAATCCTGCGTGTTCCTTCCGATACTGTAGCAGTAAATTCTTAGCCACGGCAAAGGCGTCTCAGACATGGCGCCGCCTAACCTGTCGCAGGATGCTACACTTGATTCTTAAGGACATGCACCTGTGGACACTTGAACTGTCTGCCGGAGTACATAGGCCTAAATCTTGGCCAGCTTCCGGTACAAGTCCGCAAACCAAAGTTGCCACACGATCTCTCCACTGTGCAAGGCCTCATACCAGGCCTGCTGCAGATGCTCAGTCAGGCACGCACTTAGGGAGAAGCAGCTCTTGGCTCGTGTCAGCACGCAAGGCTGGCCGTAGTTGATGTGCCGGGTTGGCGTCGGCGTATACCCCTACGACGCTTAGTGTATCCGCAACCGATACAGCTGAGCATGACGGTCTGCAGGCGTCGGTGAAGCGAACGAAGGAGTAGTGGGAGCCTCCCTGCTCATGCACAATCCCATAGCCACATCAATGTCACACTCATCTCGCCAAGTGGCCTCCCGTCCAGGCCATGGGTTGCGTCTTCCCGCCCCCCTCCCCTGAAAATGATGGCATGCCAAGACCACTCCCACGTCGCTTGGTGGTTGATATGGCGCGAACCAGGCTTGTCGAAGTGGACTCTTCATCTCCCGGGGGCCTGCGAAGATCGGGAGGGATGCCCTTTGGGCCATGAACGACCAATACGCGTCTGGTCCGCGGTAGGGCTGCCGGCTGTCAATCCGCATGCACTCTTGGCATTGCTTGGCTCTCCATCGCCCCTGGGCAGTGCGCGGTCCATGTGCACCAGCAGCCCGGCAGGGCGGGGGGCGCGCATTTGCCAGTGATATGATGCCGCTGCACCCGTGCGACCATCTTTTTTTCTGATCCACTGCCTGCCTCTGGCAGTTTCGTTGTCTGCTATCTGCTGTCCAGCTGCCGTTGTCGTTGCATTGCGCGTTTCTTATCGTTGAGCATCGTCTTTTTTTCCAGTCGCTACCAACTCTGGGCGACCCCTCGCTGATGCTGGCTCCCTTGTTTGATCTCTCTTCTATTCTCGTGAAGCTCTTGGGTTGTCCTGGTCACCAGCTTCTGCGCATACGTAAGTTGCTAACTCATCTTAGAGCCCTTTCTGGCCGCCCACCTCGGTCAACATTTCCTCATCGTTGACCAGTAAACATGCTAAGTGGCGGTAGATATACCCTTTGTTGCATCGTCTGCGCTGTGCAATTTGCTCCTATCTGTCCTATGATCCCAAGCGATTTCAGATGCCTATCGGAAAGGAGGGTAACGTGAAGTGGGTCGATGTGAGTACTTGCGGCACGGCCAGGATTCTGAACCTTCAACCAAAGTCCGCCAGCAGAGAGGCTCTGCTGGATCGGCTGTCAAGTCGTACAATGGGCGCCGTCCACTAACCAATACTAGGGCCTTCGTGGCTTCGCATCCGCTCTCGTTGTCCTTACCCATGTTGCTCGCGCTTTTGATGGGAACCTCTTCTCCGCAACCTCAGCCGAACACACACCTCCGCGCCTCCTCCAGCTCCCCTTTTTCCGCGTTCTCATACAAGGTCGCCTTGGCGTGTCCATCTTTGCCTTTGTCACAGGCTATGTATGCGCGCTTAAGCCGCTTAAGCTCTACCGCCAGGAGAAGCAAGAAGCCGCTTTCATCTCAATATCCAAGTCGGCCCTGCGCCGCTTCCCGCGTCTGTTCCTTCCTTCTGCCGTCGCGACTGTAATATCATGGATGATTTGCGAGCTGGGATTGTATTCTGTCGCCAAACACACAAGCTTGGGATGGCTCAGTGAGACCCCCCCGCGGATGGGAAGTCTGTTCCCCGCTATTGGCAATGTGATATATGAAATAGGGGCCATATGGATCAAGAGGGACAACGAGTATGACAGAAATCAGTGGACCATGCTGCCATTGCTCCAGGAGAGCATCAAGATCTATGCCTACTTGATTGCCATTGCTTATGTGAAACCGCGTTATAGGATGCTGGCAACCTTTGGCATGTTTGCCTACTTTTGGATGAGTTCAGATCGTTAGTTTTGCCTCACTCAATTTACTACGGTAGATACTGACCAGTGGACCCAAGCCGTCTTCGGTATGCTAGGTTTCTGGGGTGTCCTTGTTGCCGAGCTCCAATTCGAGCCCACTACCGCCCGCTTCATCGACCAGCAACGCGTCCTGGCTCCCATCCTTTCCGCCGCTTTCATCTTCACCGGATTCTATGTCGCCTCATATCCCGAAAGCCATCAGGAATGGATGCCCTGGTCCGACAAAATGACGCACTTCCTTCGTCCTAACCTTCCTAAAGACCCCGACTTCCCACGCTTCACAAGCGGCATCGGTCTCGTTCTCGGTTCTCTAGGCATAATACTGAGCCCGCGTGTTCAAGAAATTCTTTCCAGCAAGATTCTCCTCTTCTTCGGGAAGATGGGCTTTGCGGTATACTTGCTCCATGGCACGCTCATGAAAACGGTGCTTGCGTGGATGATGTATGGCTTCAGCATCCCCGCCGACACCAAGAACGACAAGGGCGAGGTCCAGATCACGCGTATCAAGTATCCAGGGCACACGCGACTGCTCACATGTCTGCCTTTCTTTCTTCCGCTATTGTATTCACTTGCGTATGCTTGGACGCAGCACGTGGATCCGTGGTGCGAGCGCATGACGAACAAGCTTGTTGAGAAGATCAAGTGGGAGGAAACCAAAGCCAACGGCTATATACCGATGGGTGGTGTGCACGTACATTCGAATGGCCACGGGCCTCATGCGGCATAGAATTGAGTCAGCATCTTTCGCAGACGCATTTATATCATTTTCTCATTGCATGAGCGCGGCGTCATTTCTTCCTTTTGTTGCTCATTCCTAGTCCCACATATCATCTTCATTTGCCGTACTACTTATATTCTTGAGGTTAGTATATGAGGCATCATAGGACCTTCTGAAGTACATAGTTTCCTTTTTTTTTTTCGGTTCCTCCATCTCCATAGGCGGGTTGGCTGGAAAAAAGATACCAATGTATGAAGTCGTTGTTACTTGCTTTCAAGCCCGGTTTTTGGTTCTCTTTCTCTGCGAACTTACCACCTACGAAACATATTATGTCTGTGCCACCATTCACTGCTTTGTTTCAGAATCGCGCGTCCTCGCCCTACATGTAGCTACACTAGGCGGTGACAAAGCCCGCGTGTGCTAGCTATCACCTTGCACATGAAAGAATATTAAAATTGTCTCGAAGAGGATACACCAACCTCATGTTTGCCTGTGTGCTTGAGAAACCCCATGCAACTGGCACTGAGTGGCTTGAGTAGCTCAGCAACTATTTTTCCTCAAGCGTTTAAACCACTTGTAAAAGATCAGCTCTACATTAGCCAGATATGCTTGCAAAGACCTATGATGAAAACAGGGATTATATTTCCGGTCGTGCCTGGACCGCAATCTACTACATATCTCTCTTGACTGCTGGTCCAGAGTCCCCATTCCACCTAGAAGACCACGAATCATATAGCGAGCTTGTATCTCCCATTGGGCATCTTGTGTGAATAGAAAAGACAAGAAATCAAGCAAAGTGGCTTTCTTCTAGTCTTGTGTGCGGAAAGTATACTGACCCAGGAAACGTAGAGGTCCAGACCAACCGGAGAATTTCAAGCGAGCGCTTCAGATGCGGAAATAAAAAGAAGCCTAAATAAAATCCCAAAAAATGTGTAAGGCCCAAAGCCAAACGGATATAGAAGCTGGGGTATGTAAATGCGATAAAAGAGGGGTATGCGAAAGCAAGAGTGCGGAAAACCTCGTGTTGGACTGAGCCTTCATCAAAAAGCCGGCAAAGTGGTTCGGTAGTCCTTTTCCACAACAAGAAACCGTTTCAACATTATTTCTGTACATTGGAACATCGACCGCCGTGCTAGAAACCAGGAAGCCAGTTCCGGTATATCCTACGATTAGAATCAAAAATTAAAGATATGAATATACGGTAATAAAAGCCCTTCAAGAAGCCATCTAAGGCACTGAATAGTCATGAAGTCCGAAGATGTGTCTTCCTGGATCGGGTCTCTTCGTGATGATATGCGGTATGTCGTTCCGTCGTGCCTTACACAGCGATGCTCAATCAAATGCAGTTTCTTCGCGGATTAGCAGGGGATTGGCGTGGAATTCCTCTCTTTGACGAGGTGGGTTTGAGCCGTTAGAACCCTTGCGCTGGCCCATGCCCATGTTCATTAGAAGCATACCGCTTTCGCGTCGCCGTTGTCGTTGCTCTCGTGCGTTACCAGATTGTATAGAGCCATTTAAACTACCATATCCCTCTCCACCTTGATACTGCTGTTCGTACGCAGGTGCCTCGTAGCTGGGGCGGAGTGGTATGAAGCCGGTGTCATAATTGGCGTATTGTCCATGCTGCTGGAGAGGCTGTGGAGGAGGGTACGATGGGATATTTGCCATTGGAAAAGCGGAAGGTGGGCGTTCGTTTCGGGGCTGTTGTATGGGTTGCTGGAATGCTGTTTCATTGTAAGCAGGTGTGGGAATGTCAGAAAACATCTGATGCCGGGGTGATCGAATCTCATCTCCTAGTTGAGACGCAGCCGTGCGGATCTCGTTGATGGGTGAGCTGGCCTCATCGATTGGTGCGCCAAAAATGTCTTGATAGTCGGTTAGGAAGAATGAGATTAAAGGTGCCGGGATATTCAAAGTCGGAGCGAAGACAATCCCAACGTTGCGAATAATCATCTTATTCATCGCAGCGTTATCAACAATCTCTATTAGGAAGGACGACATATGTCGTAGAAGCTCGAAGTTCACTCGTGGCAGTTTGTGCACAAGAACATTGAATGTCTGGATCTTTTTCGAACGCTCGTCCATATCTAGTAGATTGTTAATTACTATTAGTATATTAGCTCGAAAAACATACCTAGAACTTTAAGGAAGTCAAGATGTAGATCGCGTGTTAGGATAGACGAAGGAAGTTCGCGGAGGTACAACTTAAGCAGCGATGCAACAGCGTGAATGTCATAATACTGCCCGTCTAAAAGCTTGACATCGCCCTCTGTATTGAAGCGTTCGCGAAGCGCTCTTATGACAATGTTGGAGCCGCTTAGACGGAAGATGCCTTCTTCATTGATAGCTTTCTTTGCCCTCAAATATTCCAGGGAACGAAACACGACCGACGGAAGCGGGTCTTTCAGACCAATGGGTTGCGTGTATTCCACAGCCTCTGCCAGAGGAATGCCGAAAATATTGCGGTTCTGTTGGATGACCCGATCAGGTCGATGCTGGCCCATATTGTGATCTGACATGGAATCTGAGCTGCGGCCCTTCGTCCCGAAACCGAATATGCTGCGCTTTTTGTCCTTAATGGCTGTTGGAGCAGCCAAGGTCTTATTGCCCCAGATTTCCAGGTTTTGGATTGGTGCACCATTGCTGGGTCCGGAGATAGAAGGGTAATGCCGAGAGCTATCACCTGAGAAAGACCCGTTCTTTGGTGAATGGCCGTGACCTTCTCGAGCTTCTTTAGCCTCACGGTGCGTTGGACCGCGCATTGGTGCTTCCGCAGCTACTGTGTCATCGTAACTTAGCCCTTGCAACTGGGATGGTTTATCCAACTCAGGGCTGCTCCTCTTGGGTCGCGAGAAATCTTTACCAGAAGCCTTGGCGAGAGCTGCAGGTCGAGAGGCATTCGGTGGGGCATGTACTTCGACGGGTGAGCCATCTTCGTTCCAATCAACATGTTGTAATAAAGCATCAACCCACGCATCCCTCTCCTCATCACTTTCTGCACAAAGCACATGACGGACGAGACTGGACGAGTCTTTCCGCTTCGGTTCCAAGATTAAGAATGCGTGACGGTATTGGTTGTCTTCAGAGTCATCGCGGCGTTGAGGAGACTGATTAGTCTGTTGTTGAGATTGTTTCCCAATCTGAGCATTCTGGAGCTTAATGGTCCCGAGATGGGCACCACCAGCCACTTCATAGTACCGGAACTCTGGCCCATCAAGCACAAAGTATCGTGCCTTCCAACCACCAAAATTCTTGCCCCTTTTCGTAAGGTACCCTTCCTTTTGTTGCTTGCTTTTGAGAACAGGTACAGATTGTGGCACAATCGGCTCTGGGGCCAAAGCGTCTCCAATTTGAGCACCCATAACGTCAGTTGAGAAAAACTCACAGACGACAAGTGCGGCCTTTTCGCTCATATTGGTCTCGAGAATAGTATCGAAATAGTGATTCAGAGCGGTTCTCCTGGCATCAACCCTGGCAGGAGCATGCCCGCTGAACAAGGCGCGGTCAGGGAGTTTTCCAGAGAAGTCACTCAGCGATTTCAATTGCGCGTCCAGTGCGGGTAAAGCGACAATAGTTTTTTCCATTCTCCACAATTGTTTTCCGTCGGATCTTGCGTAAACCGCCAAGTGGAAAACAGGGTCTTCCTCTTGAGGTCTCGGAGCTAGGAAGCTCATTCGCGAGGGTCGAAGCCGAGAAGATGACACCTTAACTTCAATCGAGGGTAGGGCATTTGGTGGAAGCAAAAGGCCTGGATATTGTTCGGATACAAGACCACGATAAACAAATTCCGAGTCTGAAAGATCATCTTGAGTTGACTGGGCGTTCGATGGTTTCAGTAAATCTGATCCTAGCGTCTGCTGCCTTGAAGGAGCGAATGCTTCAGGTCGTGCAGGTTGAGGCGATGCATTTGATTGTGGGGTGTTTGGTGGGAGAGGAATTGGCTGTCGCGGAGCTCGCGATGTTAGCGGAGCAGTCCCGTTGGAAACAGTCCTAGGAGATATCGGAGGTGATGCTAGGGATTGCTTCGGATTCCTTGGCATGGGTGACCCTAGTGGTCTATCGCCAGGACGTGGGCTTGTGGGAAGGCCCGGGCTCATAAGAGGTGAAGACACTACACTTCGTTGAGCCACCATGGAGCTGTCCGAGTTGGTGGGACTCAAAAGTGCATTGAGGGAGTTCGCGGGAGGATGACGGGGGGATAATGGGAGGCCAGCCTGGAGAGGGCTAAATTGTCGTGGCGACAGGTTTGCGGTTGGTAGCTGTTCTGGCCCTTCTGAGTCGGCAACTGCAGCTTTTGGTTTACTTTTGCTCTCGCTTTTCTTCTTCTTGGATCTGCTCCGAGCCTCTTCTTCCTTGATTGCCATTGCCTCACGAACACGGTCGTCCTCCTCACGCGTCTTACGCCTGCCACGTTCCACAATGGGAATTTCACTCACTTCCAAAGTATCATCGTAGTCAGAGTCGTCGTTATCTTTTGGGCCTACTTGGAGCAGGTGTGCACTGGTTTTGACTGTTTTCGACAAGTTGAGTGGTGCTGGTGGGGCTTTTCGCAATGGTTGCGTGGATTTGGGCGGAGGAGCGTCAAATGCATCACCTCCAAGTACTGGTGTTGCTTGTGTCAATGACAATTGGGGAGCCTTGAGTCTGTCGTCAGACGCAGCGGTGGCATTCGAGTCTTTTCGCGAAGATGTATCTGTCTTGGGGGACTCTATTGGTGGCTCAATAGTAGGCGCACTGTCGCCAGCGATGGCATTGAGCCCCAAGCCTTTGCTTGTAACATGAAGAGGCTGCACAGAGTAGTCTGTAGGGGAATGTACGCTAGATGGCGGATTGGATAGAGTGTGTGCGTCCGACGAATGGGACGGCGACTGAGCCAATTGCGAATCCGAGATCATCTGTGCTGCAGATGTTCCCTGTGTCAGCGGGGAAGTCTTGTGCTCCATAGGTCGTGTCGCTGCATGTGTCTTGGCAAAGTCATCATGTCTCGCGCTTGGAGCCGGCGAGGGGCTCCCGTCACGTTCCGCAATAGAATCGAACGTATCAGACCTCTGTGCCGCGCCAGGTATAGGTGGCACTTGGTTGGTGTACTCTTTCACTTTCTTCCGATAACGGTCTTTATCCTTCAATGCCCGCTCTAGATCCTTTTGCAGCCCAATAATCATGGACCGTTGCTTCTCCACCAAACGCCAGAGCTGGGTACTCTGGCTGGACGCGCTCTGCTTCTCCTTCCACAAGGATAATAGAGCCGCCTCGGGAGAGCCAGCTGCTTTTATAAGAGCGACCATGTCCGGCGGACTGGCGGTACTCGTGTCCTGTGACAGCTTCGAGCCATGATTTGGATTCCCCCGGTACGAGTGCGAAGCGCTTGACGAAAGCGACGAAGCGGCTGAGTCTATCGAGGGGTTGCGTGGGGGCGTTGGGCGATTCTCTGGGCGATTCGGTCGTGAAGGAGGCATGGCGATGGGAGACACAGGAGGGGAGATGCCAGCCGAGGACAGGACGGGAGCTGACACGTTTCGTAGTTGAGCATACGAGGAGGGTTTTGCGGACAGGACGCCGCCCTTTGGGAGAATTCGTGGTGGAGTGGGTGGACTTCCTTGGACGGGACCCGTGGCTGTCGTGTGGATATCCTCCTCGGCGAGCAGAGCGTCAAGCTTCTCGCGCGGCGAGCGTGGGCCGTTCTGATAAGGTAGCGAGGACGAGGGCGAGCGTGGCGTCTGGGCTACCGCTCCACTGGCTTGAGCTGGAGCGTACGAAGGGTGCAGAGGACCTGGTTGGGGTCGGCGTTGCGACGAACGCGGAGTGGAAGGCGAGGGGGGATAGTTGCTCGGGCGCGTCGTCTCGCGCAGCGTCCGAAGGCCCTCGCCAGAGGGTGAGAAGGCGGGAAGAGGGCGAAAGGACGAGAGGTTCAGCAGCTTGGCCGGAGAGGGTCGGCTCGCGGCGGTGGCGGCAGGAGCAGTGGATGTCGTGGTGTTGGTAAGGCCCTCTGGGTGTCCATGGTTGCGCTGAAGCATGGCCTTCGGCTGTGATGCTGGCTTAAACCAGCCTAGCTGCGCGGACAAGGATGTCGCCCTCAGTCGAACGGGGGCCTCTGCTCGCTAGACTGGAACTGACGCGGTGGGGATGCGTCTCGTAATGTTTCCCAAGGGCTGGGAGGAATTGCGCACTCAGGCTCGCAGCAGACGGGAGCAGCAGCAGCCGCGGGGGGTCGCTCTGGGCTGGGCTGGGATGGATGGCGAGTCAACCGTGAGATCAGGTGGCTCTCTCTCGTCGGCCACGGAACGAGGGCAGTGGGCAGTACGTAGACTGGCTGGTATGGCGATGTGCCGGGTGGCCAGGGAGATTAATTAGACGTCCAAGGCCTTTACCCATTCCAGCGGCGGCCGGCACCTGAGCCTGGCCCTTGAGAGGTTCCTGCGTCAAGCCTCGCTCGCTTTGTCTCCCATGCGGACTCCCATGCGGTCTCTGCGAGCAGACGGCACCCGCCTCTTGCGCACGCCAGCCTGAAACACGTATCGCCCGCGACGCTGGCGGGGCCTGCGCGGGCACCAAACAGGCCGTCTGCGCCCTCGATTGGGCGTGCCCTCGACGCCCGTTGGGGGGGCGCGCTGCTGGTGGTGCTGGCAGTCTGGCACACCAGCACACGGGCACACGGGCACACTGCGCGCAGAAGCCCTCACTGGCCACGCCGGCCACGCTGCCCTCCCTCTCGGCCCCCTGTGCTATAGCAGACGTCTATCCTCCAGCGCATCAGGCGGTGAGCCCGGAATGAGACGTCCTGATTCTCTTCTGTTACTTCATTGGCGGGGCGCGCGCTGGCTAGTCCTCTCGCCCAGTGTTTGGGAGGCGGCGCACACACGCACATTCGCCAGAGCGGGCGCGCGAAGCTTTCTGCACTTGGCATTCTTCCTGCGGATGATCATCGCCAGCCCCAATTTGCCCTTCTGCTCGCAATCTATCTCCCGCCCTAGTGCCCCAGAACCGGAGGACTGTGCGCTGCGCGAGCGCCGCCAGATGCCACGACAGTTGGTGTTTGAGCCCGCACAAAAGCTCGCTGATGCACGCGGCTGATATCCATCTGGACATGGCTCCATGGCTCCGCACCAGGGCCCGCCGTCTCCTGCACGTCCGTTCTGGCCGCCAGCTCAGGACTGTTTTTTCCCTGGTGGTGCTGGACACAGGTAGGTCCCCAGTGCTGCATGCCTGATGCCTACTTGTAGCAGGCTAGCCGCCGCACCTTCGCAACCACTAACGCCCGACGCCCGCATGTAAAGCACGCGTGCGAGCGAGCCTACATACACACTGCTGCAGGAGCGGCCTATCTACCAGAGTTGAGGGTACCTGCTATTGAGAGCATGTGTCAGGGGGAAATTGGAGGGTCCAAGATCAGTTGATGGTACATGTAACTACCTTTGGTTCACCCGGTACCGCCTCAAGAGAACCCTCGTGGAGATGAAGTGTAACTCGACAGCGCCTCGGGCTTGCAAATGCCTATTTCTACCCTTTCCCTTGTAGGCACACACACGCAGTCAACTTCGGAACGCTGCCGTATTGACACTAAACCTGTCATAGCAGCAAAGTATCGAAATCATTCATAGAACCATCGGCAAGTCGGTCCACGACTTTCAGTCACCCGTCAACCCTGAAAAAAATTCCAAAGCTCAAAAACACCAACCTATAGTTACTTTAAGCTCGCATCAACTCGCTCGAGACGCACTCGCATGCTCCCCCATAAACGAGGGATTATCACTAGGATCACCATTGGCAATACATGCTTGGTAAATGCAGGTACGCGACCGGGGTACCTGCCCCTTCGGTCGTAGTCAACTATCCACTCAGCATGACCATCGCAGGTCCTTCCTGGACATCCAAGAGGCGGATACAAAATTAGCTATGAATTGCTTTGGTAGCACTTTGATCAATTTAAAGAGATGTCAAACTAGCTGTGAAGGCTCTTTGACAAGTAACTTTAAATATTGTACTCTCGGCTTCCACTATGGCCCCGCTTTGGAGAAGAGGCGGGACTAGATTCCAGTTTTGTTGTAATGGATGATCGAGACGCGCCGAGCGAAACTCAATAAACGCTGACCGAGCGCCCAAGTGTCCCCTAGTACCACCGGCGGTTGACCGTGCGTGTGGATTCCCGTCTGTTCGATTAAGGCGAGCATGTCCGTGCCGTCGATACGGGGACTCCGTCCTGCCATCAACGCTGTCTCCTGCAGGGCCTTCCAGAGAGGAATCGTTTTTATGCCCACAACATATATTATTTGCTAAACTCTTGCTTGCGGATTTTTGACTCGCTGAGCATGCATCAAACTATCCATCTTCGACGCTCAACCAAAGAGGCGATCAACCCTTAACGATATTCAGCCCTGTGCCACATGCCCAAAATCGCACATCCAATAGTTTCGCCGGCCGCCACACACCCAGAACCTGTGCGTCCCCTCAAACTTCGGACGAACTCGCTCAGGCCACCCTGCGTAGCCGCTCATTGGTGCCAGAGATGGCTTGCAAGCGAGCAATGATTGGGTTGGCTTCACGAAGCCTCGTTGATATATCCGCAGGTCTTTGGATTAGAACAGCGCAGTTGGTTCGAGTGTTGTCACTGTTGTCTTCGGCTACAGCCACGAGTAAGAGGCAAGTGGATAGAACATTGAAAAACTTCATTGTCGTGCGGTGGCACTAATGGAGTTAAGGTTCAAAACAAGGTACGGGCATACGTACTTCAACTTCCAATATGGATTACAACCATTTGCAACCAGCCCTTTGACGCTAAGAATAGAATGAAAAGTCTGCCTTGCATAAGGTGAAAGCTTAATACTGAGCCTCTGAAAAATGATCAGCAGCTTAAGAACCGCGAATGGATCGGAGAGTGTATGTGGCGTAATAAGCATTTCTGTCCATTGTGTCTCTATTATCCCAGTCAATAATCTGGAATCAAATATTCAACAGCCGAACTACCTAATATACAGTAGTCGAGATCTCTTTATCCCTAGTTCGGTGAGCACAACATCACTGGATAGGGGTGACATGAACTGCATCCTATTGAGCCAATTCTCAAAGTTTGCCGGCAGTAGGTTTGCTGGCGGTTGTTTCTTTCTTTTTGAAATGTGAAAAAGCGATGTTGCTAGTAGTATACTGCTATTTTTATCTACAATAGTAAGACTACGAATGCAGTCCCGCATTATCGAATCCTTTCTATCCAGAATCCACAACAAAAGCTGGAGTAACATGACGAAAAGCGGGTTAAAACGTGAATGATCCCACCCAAGAAGAAACCGCAATCTTCGCAGCGTGTGTGTAGATAAAACTCGAATTTCCCGGGCTAAGAGCGTATAAAAACATTGATTCGAATATCATACCGATATCGTACAGAAAGCTTGTTTCATCCTACATCTGTATCCGACCAGACCCACCTCGCTCTATCTTATTCAACTTTCTCGCCGTTGTGATCTAGCACGGTCAGCTTCTAGTGCAAATGCTCAGTTTGCAAAACATCATACCTGACTCCTCGTCCTTTGGCCCCGCACCGGCAATCCCATAGCATGACGCTTTCCCCTGTATGCTCCCATGTCCTTTAATCGCCTTATATTGTCCTGAATTTCTCGTCGTAAATCGTTTTCGACTTTCAGGTTTGACAATTCTTGTGTTATGTTCATAGCTGTTGCTTGACTGAGGCTACCGACTTTCGCAAAGGGATGGAGGTGGAAGCGCGCCATGATACGCTGTGAGACCTTGGGGCCGACGCCAAAGAAGGTTTCGAGAGAGCGCTGTACAATCGTAAGCCTGGGAGGGTGGAGGGTACGGGAGACGGACTTTTACGAGCGTGCCCTCTGTAAAATTAATGTTGGCAATGAACACCTAGCACCGGTCAATAAAGATTCATTATACCCAATTGAATCTTTACCATGCTGGAAATTGCAGCGTGTAGCGTATGCAGTCGATGGCGCAGGACAGTCACGGTCGATTGAGCTGGCGCGTCTCAGCATGCATGCTGGTGGTTGCGAAATGGAGCAGGCGGAAAAAGAAAGGGCCGAGTGGAACACCACGTTTCAGAAGCGGCCACCATTGACCTTCAGGGTCTCAAGCTGTTCATAAACCCCACCACCTCCCAATTGGAATACTGTCAATCAAACACCATGTTTTCCCTCCAGCGGTTTGTCGTTTCGGCACTTCTGATTCTTACTATAACCTTCGTTTTCTTTGCACAGGGCACCGAGGCCGCGAAAGGTAAGCTTCCATCCCATGGTAGGAATAAAGAGCTCCTTGAACTAATTCAACTACAGGTCCTAAGATCACCCATAAGGTCTACTTCGACATTGAGCATGGCGATAAGCCACTCGGACGTATTGTAATGGGTCTCTATGGCAAGACAGTGCCCAAGGTTAGTATGCTCATATTTATCGTATGTGGACGAGACTAACGGATCTGGTAGACTACGGAGAACTTCCGGTACGATGCGCGCAATTCTGATGTCGAAACTCACAAACTCATGGTTTCACAGTGCTCTCGCTACGGGCGAGAAGGGATTTGGTTATGAGGGGTCAACATTCCACCGTGTCATCAAGGACTTCATGATCCAGGGGGGTAAATATTCCAAGATCCAGTCCGATTATCAAAGACGTTAACATAAACTACCAGGTGACTTTACCAACGGTGATGGGACTGGCGGCAAGTCCATCTATGGCCAGAAGTTCCCCGATGAGAACTTCAAGCTCAAGCACTCCAAGAAGGGCCTTCTTAGTATGACCCCCCGTTTCCATTCAGCTAGCCAAATTAACCGATACAGGCATGGCCAACGCTGGAAAGGATACAAATGGTAATAAAACTCATTGCCTTCACCCACGACTATTGTTCTAACCTTTACTTAGGTTCCCAGTTCTTCATCACTACTGTTGTTACTGGATGGCTCGATGGTCGCCATGTCGTCTTTGGTGAAGTCTTGGAGGGCTATGACATCGTAGCGACCATCGAGAATGTGGAGAAGGCGCCGGGTGATAAGCCGGTGAAGACGGTCAAGATTGTGAAAAGCGGCGAGTTGGAGGTGCCTGATGAAGGTATTCACGTTGAGCTCTAAGCAAGCCAAAGCTATGGCTGCGTACCAGTTGGAGAGGCGCTGATACTTTCCTTTCCTAAGATTTATATGGCTTAGCCGAGCCAGCCGTGAGTGGCGACAATCTCGATGTTACTTCATCTCGACAGCAGTTGGGAGACGCAGTTGATGTCGCCAATCCACTCAGTGAGTCAAACGATGAGACGAACACAGTCCCAGTAGGTATGGATAGCGATGTTTACCAAGGTCTGTCGTGGGGCCAAAAGCTGTTTTTTCTCGGTGTCATTGTGGGCATCTGCGCACTCTTTCTACGTAGCTGCACAAATAAGGGTTCGCGTGGGTACAAGCAGAAAAGCATGGCTTGAACAGGGCGACGTAGGCATAGAGAATCGAGCACGTTCAGCCAGTATCCCTTGCCCGGTAGCGGGAACGTAGATCTTCCCCGTGCGTCGCACCAGCGCTGTCCGACTGGTACGGCTGTTCTAGGCGGGGAAGAGGCGAAAGCGAAAATGAACGTGTGACGCAGTGCGCCGCGGCCTGCGAGAACGTTCCGCAGCGCAGATGACGGGCCAGTGACACGGCGGGCGAAGAGTTTTTGAGGCTCACCGCTGCTACATGGAGCCATAGCGCTCACCGCTTGCAATGAGGGCGAGCGATGCCAAGAGAGGACTAGCGCCAGCCGTGGCAAAGACAGGCCTTTTTCAATCACTCCGCCCGGGCCTGACCTACTTTTCTCCTCCCAAACTTTTGCACAACCCACCCCCCTCTGTGCCTTGCAAAAATCACCATCAACCTCCGGTGAAGTCCACTCTTTTGGTCTTCGCTCTCATTTCTTCGGTCGCTTCTACGAAAGGGGCGCTCCCTTTTTTCAGTGCCAGGAGAAGTTTCAGGCGCGTTTCTGCCTGTTTTTTGACGACTCTCGACTACACGTAGACCGTCACTATTTCACTCCAGCTCTTCACGAGCCCTCAGACTTAAGACCACCCGTAATCCCGACCACCCTCCGACTCCTTCAAAAATTACACAGACCGATCCCGAGCGAACGACAGTCTTACAATCACCACCCAACATGGCTGAACAACTCGATATGGGTCGTCTTTCGCTTCACGACTCTCAGCATGCTCCTGGCGGTTTCCAGCCTGAGCGCGCTGCTTATATCCCTCCTCATCTCCGCCGACAGCAGCAGTCAGGCCCCCCTCCAGCGATGGACGGCCCTGCACCTGCACCCATGATGAACGGCGCTGGTGTCAACGGTAGTGCCTGGGGTCCAGAGTCAGTATTCCACACACTTACTATATCAAGGCTTAAAACACTGACCTATGCTAGTCGCGGATATGGTGGTCCTCCTCCCCAGCAACGTATGAACAACGGTGGTGGCAACTGGGCCAATGCGCAAAGCTTTACACCACGAGGTAGCGATGCCCCCCAAGCTCGCGGCAACGGTAGCTGGAATGGCGCCGCCCCGGGCAAGTTCGATCCAAATGCTTATGGCAAGCCAGGTGCTGCCGGCTCCGGCTCTGCACGTGGATCTGGTGACGGACAGTGGAGGGACGGCAAGCACATTCCTGGTCCCTCCAATCCACGCGTCGAGCGTGAGCTGTTCGGCGTTCCTAATGATCCGTCCAAACAGCACACCGGTATCAACTTTGAGAAGTACGATGATATTCCTGTCGAAGCTTCTGGCCAAGGCGTTCCTGAGCCTGTGACAACATTTACGAACCCCCCTCTCGATGACCATCTCATTACCAACATCGAGCTTGCCGGATACAAGGTCCCTACTCCCGTCCAGAAGTACTCAATCCCCATCGTTATGGGTGGTCGTGACTTGATGGCTTGTGCTCAGACTGGCTCCGGAAAGACTGGTGGATTCTTGTTCCCCATTCTCTCTCAGGCCTATCAGACTGGCCCCAGTACTGCCCCCGCGGGACAACCTGGAGGCTATGGCTATGGACGTCAACGCAAGGCCTATCCCACCTCCCTCATCCTGGCCCCAACCCGTGAGTTGGTATCTCAGATCTATGATGAGGCTCGAAAGTTTGCGTATCGCTCCTGGGTGCGGCCATGTGTTGTCTACGGTGGTGCCGACATCGGTTCTCAGCTCCGCCAAATTGAGCGTGGCTGCGATTTGCTTGTCGCCACTCCCGGTCGTTTGGTCGACTTGATCGAACGTGGTCGTATCTCCCTTCAAAACATCAAGTATCTTGTTCTTGATGAGGCTGATCGTATGCTGGACATGGGTTTCGAGCCCCAGATTCGCCGCATTGTGGAGGGCGAGGATATGCCACCAACTTCCGCTCGGCAAACTCTGATGTTTTCTGCCACTTTCCCGCGAGACATTCAGATGCTGGCTCGTGACTTCTTGAAGGAGTATATTTTCCTCTCCGTTGGTCGCGTTGGTTCAACATCCGAGAACATCACCCAAAAGGTCGAATATGTTGAGGACGTTGACAAGCGCTCTGTTCTACTCGATATCCTACATACACATAGCGCCAGCCTGACTCTTATCTTCGTTGAGACCAAGCGCATGGCCGACTCTCTGTCAGACTTCCTCATCAACCAAGGTTTCCCAGCTACTTCCATCCATGGTGACCGCACGCAGCGTGAGCGTGAGAAGGCTTTGGAGATGTTCCGTACCGCACGCTGCCCGATCTTGGTAGCTACTGCTGTTGCTGCTCGTAAGTCTTTGGTGCTTTGTTGCATTCTCCTTTTCGTCCTACCCAAATCCCCCAAATTCCTGATTTTGTGTACCCTGTTTTCATCAGACCATCTTTCTGTTCGCAGCTAACTCAGTATCTAGGTGGACTCGACATTCCCAACGTAAAGCATGTTGTCAACTACGATCTTCCTACCGATATCGATGACTACGTCCATCGCATTGGTCGTACCGGTCGTGCCGGCAACACGGGTATCTCTACGGCATTCTTCAATCGTGGCAATCGCGGTGTTGTCCGTGAGCTTATTGACTTACTCAAGGAAGCCAACCAGGAGGTTCCGTCATTCTTGGAGAGCATTGCTCGAGAAGGTTCCTACGGAGGTGGACGTGGTGGCCGCGGTGGTGGTCGTGGCCGCGGCTCTACTGCTACCCGTGATGTCCGTCGCTATGGAGGCGGCGGCGGCGGTGGCGGTGGCGGTAACTCTGGCTTCGGTGGAGGCTGGGGAGGTGCACCACAGAGCGGAAATTTCGGCGGCGGAAACTTTGGCGGCCCACCCAGCAGCTACGGACCTCCCAGTGGGTCTTATGGCGGCGGCGGTGGTGGTGGTTACGGCGGCGGTTACGGCAACCCTTCTGGACCTGGTGGTAACTCCTGGTGGTAGTGGCTTCTCCTTGGAAGCGTGAGCCCCAGGATCTGGACCGAACATGATTCCTGGGCCTTGGACCGCCTACAGCGGCCCAGAGTGTATTCGAGCAAAGCCAAGGCTTCTGCCGGGTATCTCTTGTGACCATTTCCATTCTGCAGTTTTCCTTTTCTTTTCTTACTCTGCGATTCATCCGGCCACGATTCGGAAGTTCGGAAACTCATACCCCAATCAGCATATAGACTTGTTTCATTGCAAACATGCGTCTTTTCGAGCTCTGCTGCATATCCAGGATACGCCCGGTCGGCCTCTACGGAGAACGACTAATAGACGACGGAGGAAACGGCCTTTCCATAAACGCATTACGAAGATATCATGCCGTCGTCTTTCCTGGTCTTAATGCTGCTTGGGGCCACAGATAGATTTCCATTTTCGGGCTTTCGATCGATGCCAACGACTTGTTCTCATTTTGCTCGTACACTTAAAAGCGATTCCTTTCCCTGTCATACCCCTTGGCGAGCATCTTTTTCGTCGTCTTTCTCAAATCGGAGAGCTCTCAGTGTGGATCTTTTGGGACGACGGAAAAGTTCGCTGGTTCATCGCTCATGGAAGGCGTTTACGTGGGTCGATCCTTTCTGTCACAAGCCTTTCAAATGAGGCTTTTGCAAGGAGATACCCAGATTTTCGACGGCTTTTAGGGCTGCTTGAGCCAGCTCGCGGAGGAAAAGTATTGGTTTGCATTTACAGCGGGCCCTCTCATGACAGGGAGGTGGGGATCATCAGAAAAGCGTCATGTAGGACGATTATGGTTCTATAGATTAGTTTGCGGTGCTTAATGCGCTACTCTAATGCCAGCGGTCCCCTTTTGCACACTTGTTTTTGATATGCTGATTATGTACACTCTCAAAGCCAGTTGCATGTGTGAAGTAGGAGGTGCATGGTGGCAAGGGCACAGTCACTTTCCGTTGGGCTATGCTAATTAGCCCAATGCGGCACTTGCTCGGCGTTTCGTTGTTCCCGGCCGGGCGGCTCTGTTGCTGAGCTTGGATTGTTCGATGAAGCTGCCGTTGATACGTGATTTCAGTCTGTCAAGCTGTTGATTGCAAGTTCTGTGTTGCCACCCAAATGCGCCGGCTCTCGTAGGTGCTCAGGCTCACACGGCACCCTTGCGCCTCCAAGCCCTCACACAAGACGACCGAGCTCAGCATGGATGCAACCTCATCAGCAGCGTCTGTCCGCGCCGACGAGCCCGATTCTAGAAACAGCTTGCGACACATTCTGGCCGCCGACCCGACTGCCATGGATGACTCAAAGCCCACGCCCACATCGCAGGCGAATACGCCTGGTCCCGAAGAGAGCGAGGCTGGCCAGGGAGAGGCCGACGATGCGCCCAAGTCCCAGCGCCCGTACTACACCGCGAATCCCACAACAATGCGACGCAATGCGAATGGGAGCGTATCCTCGGTTTACTCTGGAAATAAGATCCGGCATCTAAAGAAGGATGATGGTATTCCGCTCTGGCGCAAGGATATACAGTATGACTTTCTCAAGTTCGTATTTGATGACGAACAGAAGGTGTTCTCGAAAATGGATGGCACCAAAGGCTTCACCTTTGCGGACATCTATCTAGATGCTATGGCTAGAAGTAGCAAATGCAGTAAGATACTGAAGGACAAGCTATTGACTGAGCGACCGGCTGCTATCAATATGGCTATGGTATGCTTACTGGTCAATGTTGGGAGGATGAATACGACTTTGAACTGTGAGTACATACACTTTTCGAACTCTTAGAGCCGTCTAATCTGAACGTAGTCTTCCCCGAGATGCGAGCGCAGCTACGAACCTACCACTCGATTCCTTCCCTGCAAGCGCACCAAGACCCGAACGCATACAAGCAGCTCCAAGATGCGCCGCGTCTGAAATCCATACTGAAAGGGGCAACCGAAGACACCGAGCAGCCCAGCACGATTGAGGACATCATGGACAAGATGGTCCCACGAACAAACCCCGTGAACCTTATCTTTGTGCTCTCGCAGTATGCACCAAAAATTTCCGAAGTGCACTTCTTTCCACCTAGAGACTTCTTCGATCTTGTTATGCGATCCAACCTAAGTAGCCGAAGCAGGGCGACGGCCTTTCTATGGCTCATGTGGTGGTATCTAGAAAGTAATTTTTCGAAGGAGGCAGCACTCAACAACCCCTTTGGGCCTGGTCAGTATGGCCCACCTGAAGAGACAGTCACAAACGGCTTGCCCATTAAGTGCCCTGCCTTTGACTTCCTAACTTCGGAGATGGAGGCTTTGGAGAATGTCGATACACCAGAGGAAAAAGAGTTTGGTGAGCAGAAGCGAAAGGAGAGGACAGGTAGGGGTGTTTGTCTGTTCCTTAACATAATGCTGACAGTTAACAGCTATTCTGGCTAGCGACATGGCTCCTGTAGTAACAGGCCCCAAGCGCTCAAACAAGAAAGGTAAGTGCTGTTTAATAACCCACTACGGGGGGCTATAATGACATAGTATTTTCGTGCTCTATCCGACTGCCAAGCTCGAAATATCTTATACGCTTCTAGTTCTTCTAGTTGACATTTCAATAGGCTTCAGCCAGAATCCTGTGTTCTCCGTGGTAGCAGATGATGGTGCTTCTACTCCAGGACGCGAGCGACAATCACCATCCCATGGTAAGTCCAAGAGATTGGTTATCGGATAGACGCTTTTCTAACCGGATCAGGCTCTGCAAGAGGTAGAGGCAAACTTGCAAGGTCGCTTATCGAACGAGATTATCCCTCAGATACGGACCGCACACGATCAGCATCGCCCCCCGTCAGTGTATATGCTACAGGAAAGAAAGCCACCCCGAACATGCGCATCAACACACTCCTGAACGAAGACGGACCTGCTTCGTCACCTGCCCCCAAAGGTCCTGGCCGTGGCAACTGGCCTCGCAAGTCTGGCGCCCGAGGCTTTAAGTCGAAACTGGAGACTGCAAATTCCCAAGACGGCCAGTCACCATCGCGGAATGCGCCTACCTTCTCAGGGCCCCACGGTTTTTACCTCCCATTAAACGGCTCAGACCCTACGCATAAGCGCACCCGCCCGCTGACTCAACACCAGCTCGCAGTTGAGCACTACCGTCGACGCCGTGTAGAAGTCATTCTTGATCGAGGCATCCGTGTCGAATACAAGCACGCTGCGCAACGGCGGCGTGCACAATCGTCCTTCCTTCGAGCTTGGATTCGCTGCAAAGGCATGCCGGACGGCTACGACTCAGAAGAAGATTCTAGCTCGACCCACCTGGGAGATGCAGATTCAATGCATAGGACACCAGCAGGCCTGGTGCCCATTGACTATGGCGGCGAGACAGATGATCATGGTGAGGAGGCGTACTACCGTGCTAAAATGCTGAACCGTGCGCTCCGGCGCATGGAACGCTGGGAGGAGAACAAGGCTGTCGTGCGCACGAAACCGAAGGGATCGAGCCGCGCGCTTGAGAACGGAAGCAGTGGCCGGATCAATGACGACGAGTTTGGGGACGAGGACGAGGAGATGCAAGATGCGGATGATGGGCTTGAACGGCGTGATGACAGCGAGGCGGAAGATGAGGATGAGGACGAGCGGATGTACGACGGACGGCCCCTGCCCCCGCTGCCCGAGATCATGGGATAGGGTCTCCCCTCAGACTCTGTTCGTTTAATTCCGGATGCATTCACCCAAAGCCCATTCCTGGGTATGGTTAGCCGAAAAGGCCATTTGCTATCCTTAGTTCTCTAATGAGTCGGTACTTCTTGTATCTGATATGTAGTGTAGTTTCGTTTTATATATCCTCAGGAATTGCGTGGGTAGATCGGCTGCAAAGGAACCGGATTTCAATGGGCAGGTAACGCTGCACGTGAATAAAACCACAGTGGTCACTAAAAGGCCGTTTGCCATAGTTGCTTCTGCCCAATAAAGTTGTCAAACGTGCTCTTTGCAAGTCGTTGGAGCGGGTATCACGTTGCTACCTTTCTCTTTGTCTGTCTACCTTCTCGACGAACGGCGCCATTGTGAAAGCCATCATGCTCGTACAGGCGGTCGTCCGGCCTCAATTTTGACCAGTTCCACCTCCAACGTCTCCATGTCCACAACCACAACCTGGCCAGTCTCCCTAAACTTTGGTACCGCTATAAGCCGCACTCGTTGCTTCGCGGGACCCTCTATTACCTTTGTCGCAAAACCAGGCATATTTCCTGAAAAGTATATGTGCGGACACTCCTTGACGATATGTGGGTCATCGTCCTGAAATGGATAGCACCATAAAGTGTCGGGTGCTGTGGGTGCTATGCAACGCCACCTGAGCATCATCTCCATAACTTCAATCGGCCTGGCCTTGGCCCCTTTGATATATTTCGAGAGGTCATGCACCGCCTGTCCGGCAGTGCCAATGACCCTCCAGCCTTCGATGTCGGCGTCCCAGGGGTTGGTCACCAGATCTAGACCCTCCAATGTTTCATTGGTCTCCGCAGGGGGGTTCGCGAATAACCTAGTTTTAGGCATGAGGGCAGGGTGGATGGGTTGTTGCGGGAAGGCCACGCTTGCAGGATCAGTCTCACCAGGTATTATAGTAATCGGTAAGGTTGGGAGGATCTCTTCAAGGAAAGAGTCGAAGTTTTCGGCAGGGTTGGTGTTGAAGGAATATATCTCCTGGCCAAAATGCCTTTTCTGGCTTTTTCTTATGTTGAATTCATCCCGGGACATGATCGGAGAAGCTTTAGCAAGAGAATTCCCCGCGACGATGAGACGGGTGAGATTAGTAGCGTTGATTTGGTCAGGACCTCCGCATAGTTCACCCGTGAGCCATTCCAAAAGCAGTTCCAGTCGCAAATGATTTTTGCCATTGCCGTCCATTTCAAGTCCTGATACAATGGCCAACTTTCCCGACTTCTCACGCTTTGGCTTTGGTTCCTCGGACTCTGCGAGCTCAGCATCCTTGGCTTCCCAACGTTGTGGTTGAGGCGGGAGGTCCGCATATTGTGTTGCAACCACTCGAAAGGTACCATCCGCTTCTTCAGTGCCCAGAGCTGCTATGATGCAGCCTGTTACATATTGACGGTTAAGATTATTGCCTCTTATGCGGAGCCGTCCTGACTCATCCTCAAGCATCATGTCATCTGTCTCAGCTGGACTTGCGTAGGTCTCGCGATCTGGAGGGGCGGCTATCCAATGCTGTGGCAAAAGTGAGCTTGAGTTTCAAAAGACTTGTGAGCAGTGAAGTATGCGTGCCTCTTTTGTTAAATCGTCGAGTACGTTAGGCTTCATTTTCAACTCTAGGTACACTGTGCCGACCACCCAACAGAGCTCGCCCTGGCGTACGTCGAGCACTCTTTCGACGTACTTTGGTCGCTCTTCTTTCAACTGGTTACGCATTAGCTTGTTTCTACATTGGTTCCCGGAAGCTAGCAGTATCTCCTCATTCACAAGAACACACCTTAAATGTATCCCAAGCCTCGTGTCCGCGCTGTTTGACTTCATTCTTCAGAAGCGCTAGGCGCAAAAAATACATATCCGCGAACTGCCGCGAGTAGTGTCTGTCGGGGCCTTGTGGTAGCTCGAACGTATGGATAGGTTGGTATGCGGAAGGTTCTCTCGAAGGTACAAAACCAGGCGGCTCACTACAAGATCATGGAGGTCAACGCTTCGTCCGATACGTTACGCAGGTATCTAACTTACATAGGCTCACCTCGAAGCAAGTTCCCATCAGTGAGAACCATAACGGTGGAATTTGTAAAAACAAGAGTCAGAGTAGGCGTTGTAGAAAACTGAGTCTATAGAGGATGTTCATACCCGTCGCGGTGAGCCCAAGCCAAAAGTCGCGTTCGCGACACGCTAGCCAGAAAGGGAGCCTTCATGACCTCGAACTGGCCACCACGATTAGATGCTAACTTAGAAGTGACTTTCCGTATTGAATGTCTTCTTATTTTCATAAGATTTCATGCACAAGGCACAACATGATTTTCGTCACATCTGTTTGACATCCCATCTGAGAACACAAGAACGGCATAGAACCACTGTCCAATCATGCGCGCCCGCACTGCGAGAGGCATTCCCCGATGATACCCCGAAATGGTATGGAATGGAAGACACCAAACGACCAGAAGGGCTTAGTCACAAAGGTCGACAGTGGCCTGGATTAGAAAATGCGTACTTGTATGCGGCGGAAATTGGGCCAATCAACGGACGATGGACTTTCTTCTATTCGATCATGCTCCGACGGAGTTCGCGTCGGCACCTACGCTGTACGTGCCTCGGAACATTGCGTCGGGCGCAAAAGCGTTTGCAGGAAGGTCGGCTAGTTGGGCGTTTGATGACGCGGAAGAGGCTTGCTAATCGCCAATCCAGGAGCAGCCGTCATGCGTATTATGGCAGTGGCTTACTCTCCAGACCATACTAGGAAGGCGGTTCGAGCGTCTTCATGCCCACATCCCGCGTGGATCAGAGGGGAAAAGCCTCTGATGCTATCGCGTGCGAGACAAAACACATACATTTTACAAGGCATAGGTAGCAGTGCGTACAAGGTCGTGGGACGCGATGGCGGTAATCAGCACTGCTTACGGGGTTAAGGGTGCCGACTGCCAAGCTAGGATAATGGTCATAGTTACACACGATGCAGTCGGGATCGGTCGAGCTGGTGTTTGTGAGGGCAAATAGATTCACACGGGTCGGATGTATGGAAGCCAACGCCTGTTGCAGGAGGCACAGTCGGTGAGACGTGAAAAGCAGACGGGAAGATTTTGACTCGCCAGGCTCTGGTTTAATTTGGCCGCCTCTTTATAAAGAACGGTGTAATTCGCGCAAGCGTGCTGTACCTGACAGGTACATGCAGGCGAATCTCGCGAACCCGTGTAAGAATCTCGCCAGCGCGAAATAGATGCAGACCTGGTGGTACAATTATATAGAGTCGGGTGTCTTTGCGTTATTGATGCGTTCCCCTGGGTAGATATTGGACCTACATCAATACAGCTTGTTGTGGATTGGCGGTGTGGAGAGGCCGACCGCAGCAAGTCAAAGGAGGTCTCGTTCGGCTCACACGCAGATACGCAATTCTACCAGGATACGCGTCGATGTGTGAAGGCAAAGGGACACGAAACGATATGAGAGCGTGAGAATCGGCTAATCTGGTGGTGCGTTGACGGGCCAATGGCACCTTGACAGCAGGGGTAGCTGAGAGATGGTCACGGAGGAGCTGAGTGCAGTACGGTGCTGTCTCAGTCGTCTCCGTCCCACCGAGACTCGAACGGCGAGCGACACAGGAGGATTATTGAACGTTGACGGCGCAAGTGTGTGCGCGTGTGTCTGTGTATTGTATGTACGGTACGAGAACGATAGCGGGCGGAGGGCACACGACGCGGGCTGGCATGGCATGGCATGGCACGGCATGGGCGGGCTGGGGGAAGGGTGATAACGCAAGCGTCTGTGCGCCCCCATGCCGTCTTCCAGAAGGCCCGCCACTCAGAGCGACGGCGGGGTCGGCCGAGACCGGCTGATATCGCACGAGTTGAATAGTACCTTGCGGCGATGGGACGGGACTGCGGTACATGGCGTGTGGAAGACGCGCCAGAATAGCGCCTGCGACGGCCAGAGTGACGGTGACAGTGACGGTGACGAAGGGGTCAACGCGCCCCCCGCTATGAATCCCCATCGTTTGCGCCATCACGACTCGACTCGGGGGCGCATCAGCTCCCGGGCCATGGTCCCATGTACCCTGGCCACTCCTCGGCCGCTGACGGTCCTCGTCCACCGCCGTGGCGGACGCGCTCCAGAAATGCCAGCCCTGTCGCCACGCCCCACGCCTTATCCAGGCCTTTAGCCCCGGCGCCTGTACTCGACTGCGGCCTAGCACCCACCCCCCCGGTTCTTGCTAATCTGTGAGTCTGGATAGCTCAAGTATCTGCCCAACCCCGGCCCTGAGCCCTGAGCGCCAGACCATCCATCGCCCGGCCCCCAGGACACAGAACACACGACACACGACTTCTTCCACCAGCCCTGCTGCTGAGACAAGAGACTGCAGCGACGGCTGCCTTTCTCTCCGTCTTGTCCGCCCAGCCACCATGGTGTTCGACGACGATGCGTATGGCACCGAAAAGAGCTTTGGCCGGGAGTCGCAGAACTCGGCCTACCATGGCGAGTCTTCAGTGCATAGGGATGGGCTTGGGAGGAGGGTGCTAGACAGCTTCAAGCGGGACCCCAACATGACCATGACACCAAAGGGAACCATAGGCCCCGACAACAAGGTCTTTGACGTCGAAAGTGCCGCTGCGAACACAGCAAACTCGCCTCTCGCGAGGCGACTGAAAGGAAGGCATTTGCAGATGATCGCCATAGGAGGCAGTATAGGTATGGCGGGTGCTACTTGAATCATGTACCACCGTCCTCACACTCTGCAGGAACCGGTCTGTTCGTAGGCTCAGGTCAGGTGCTTGCTGAAGCTGGTCCAGCTTCGCTCGTTATTTCCTACTGCCTTGTTGGCATCATGATGTACTGCACTGTCCATGCGCTCGGCGAGATGGCTGTGCTCTTCCCCGTCGCTGGGTCCTTCTCTGCCTATTCCACCCGCTTCATCGATCCAGCGTGGGGATTCGCCATGGGTTGGAAGTGAGTCCCCTCATGATCAACTTACTCCCATCAACCCCAACTGACTCTTAAAGTTATGCCCTTCAATGGCTTGTTGTGCTGCCGCTAGAGATTGTCGCGGCAACCTATACTATCAGCTTTTGGAATAATGGAGCCGTCAACAACAATGCCTGGGTTGCTATTTTTCTTGTACTAATCGTGGGGATCAACTTATTCGGTGTCAAGGGCTACGGTGAAGCCGAATTCGTCTTTGCTGTTGTGAAGGTTGCCGCGGTAATAGGCTTCATCATCCTGGGCATCATCGTCAATATCGGTGGAGGGCCGAATGGGTCGTACATCGGTTTCAAATATTGGAACTCTCCCGGTGCCTTCCACAATGGTTTCAAAGCCTTCTGCGGTACATTTGTCAATGCCGCCTTCGCTTTCTCCGGAACAGAACTGGTCGGCCTCGCTGCTGCCGAGACTGCTAATCCTCGAAAATCGCTTCCAACTGCCGTCAAGCAGGTCTTCTGGCGTATCTCACTCTTCTATGTCGTCTCCCTTTTCATTGTCGGTCTCCTGGTCCCTTATAACAACCCAGAGTTGCTTAACAAAACGAACAACGCCGACGCAGTCGCTTCTCCTTTCGTCATTGCAATCAAGAGCGCTGGTATCGACGTGCTGCCATCTGTTTTCAACGCAGTTATCATGGTAGCAGTCCTCTCTGTTGGCAACTCTTCTATTTACGGCTCTAGTCGAACTCTTGCAGCCCTCGCAGAACAGCACCAAGCCCCGAAGATACTCGCGTACATTGATCGTCAGGGCCGTCCCCTCGTCGCTATCGCCGTTGCATCCAGCCTTGGCCTGCTAGCATTCCTTGCTGGTGTAGACCAAAAACAGCAGGACGCCACGTTCAACTGGCTGCTGGCTCTTTCTGCCCTTTCGGCAGTCTTCACATGGGCATCCATCTGCTTTGCTCATATTCGCTTCCGTAAAGGATGGCAGCTTCAGGGCCATACACTTGACGAACTTGCCTTCCGCTCCCAGCCTGGCGTTATCGGTTCTTGGATCGGCTTCGGTTTCAACATGCTTGTTCTCGTTGCACAATTCTATGTCGCCGTGGAACCTATCAACTACAAAGAGTTGTCAGTATCTGACCGTCTCCAATCCTTCTTCGGCGTTTACCTTGCGTTACCTGTCACGCTGGCCTTCTACATACCATACAAGATCTATTACCGGACGTCTGTTGTACGATCGTACAACATGGATTTGCACACCGGTATCCGTGAGCTCAACCTCGAAGTGCTCATAGAGGAAGAACGTGAAGAGCAGAAAAACTGGCCCAAGTGGAAGAAGATGTATAAATTCTTCTGTTAACGACTTCTTCTGTCAAATTTTTCAACATAATCTTGTATATCTTATCCGCTGCTTCAGTGTCTCATACCCATGTCGAGGTTTCAAGATTTCAAGCGATGCACTTGTTTTTTTTTGGGTTCGGATTCGTGATACCTGGCGGCATGTTGCTATGATAGCACATTGCGCGGCCCCGTAAGTATGGTTACTTACCCTATTTTTATTTGTAAATATATTCCCGACAATGTGGCAAATACGACGAAGGCGTGGAGGTGAGGGACACTAAGCGGACGTCTATGGTAGAATCATAGGGCTGAGAGGTGGTTGCAGTAGTGAAATGAAGACTGATGTGAGAAAGCATCAAAGCGGAAGTGACTTTTAAAGTGATCATCATGACCTATCCCCAGACCCATGGGATAGATATCCCAGGCGTTTTAATGGTAAGTTTGATGGGATACCAATGCACTGACTCTAACAGGGGTATCCTTGTTTAACCAAAAAACGATGTTTATTTTAAAGCTTCTTTCTGCAACTACTATTAACTACTTGGTGTTTCCCAACTTGGTATTTTTCTTTTACCATAGTTGGTTGTGCAAGATGCTTTTTTCGCTTCTGGTTCTTTACCAAGACCTCTTTATATTCTCTTGCAGATAATAGAATATCAGGTGTTTCTTTTTTTTTTAAAAAAAAAAAAAAAAAAAAAAATTTTTATTTTTTAATTTTTTTTTTTTTTAAAATTATTAAAAAAAATTTTTTTTTTTTTTTTTTTTTTTTTTTTTTTTACTTTTTTATT